>Ga0153940_1001074_pt1 | contig 12700 bp, 13 predicted proteins | sample TSNJ024MetaG_FD_104736 | JGI IMG/M metagenome (GOLD analysis project Ga0153940, IMG submission 104736) | Attine ant fungus gardens microbial communities from New Jersey, USA - TSNJ024 MetaG | ecosystem: Host-associated > Fungi > Mycelium > Unclassified | place: USA: New Jersey, Brendan T. Byrne...
CCCAAGCGAGTTTTTGTATCCACCTGAAATGCGTTTTCACCAGAAAACGGATTGAATGTGGATAGTCCGGGGATTTGGGCTCTATTTCTGTTAGCATCTTGCAGCGAAATGCTCTGGTTTTGCAAACACCACCGCACCTCTCCTCGTACACAGCGGCGTCCTGCCAGCCAACATGATAACTATTTCAAATTCAAAAATAACCCTGAATGCAGATAACAAATAATAAGGGCCATCCACTCAGGACAGCCCTTAACATACTAATTCATAACATCATTTGTAAAATCACGAAGTGTTTTCGCTGATACATTCATAGCTTCTTTCTCTGCGTCACTCAACGGAATATCAATTGTACGAACAATACCCGATTTATTGACAACAGTAGGAAGGCTGATAGCAACATCGCTCCATTCGCCGTACTCTTCTCCCAACACATGTGCTACCGGAAGAACTGCATTCTCATCTTTCAAGATCGCCTCTGCGATTCTGGCTGTACACATTGCAATTCCCAGGAATGTAGCTCCCTTCTTAGCAATAATTGTAGCTCCGCCTTTCTTTGCTGTTTCAGCGATTTCATCCAGGTTCACATTCGCATCCAGTTTCTTCATATACGTAACCAGATCTTCTTCACCGATTGTTGCACGGCTCCAGATCGGTACCTGGGTGTCACCATGCTCACCCAATATATATGCATTCACATCCGTAATGGAAACATCGCATTTCTCGCTGAGCAAACGGCGAAGACGTGCGGTATCCAAAGTTGTACCGGAACCGATAACGCGGTTAGCCGGAAGCCCTGAATTCTTCTGGACAATGTAAGTAAGGACATCTACCGGATTAGAAACAACAATGATAATCGGATCATCTGCATGCTGCATGATATTCTTTGTAATGCCCTCTACAATAGAAACATTTGTTTTTGCCAAATCAAGTCTTGTCTGACCTGGTTTTCTGGCAATTCCTGCAGTAATAATGATAATTTCTGCATCTGCACACTCTTCATATCCGCCTTTGCGGATAGTGGTGTGATGGTAGAACGCGGTAGCATCTGCGAGATCATATGCACTGCCTTCGGCACGATCTTCATTCAAGTCAATCATAACAACCTCATTTGTTACTCTTTTGAGCATCAATGAGAAAACAACTGATTCTCCTACGTTACCTGCTCCAACTACCACAATTTTGTTTTTCTTTAAAACTGCCATAATCTTTTCCCTCTCTGTCTTTTTTCCTCTGCAAAAATGATGATCAGGTATTAAACCCCAACCGTATTAATAATACAACATATCAGCACTTTTTTCAAATGTATTTATATAAATACACACTATAAATATAAATTACTTAATATTGTTATATTTTTAACTTTAAATAAATTAATTTAAAAAATCCCCATACCGGAGAGAATATTACCTTTCCGGGATGGGGATATCATCTTAAAGGGCTTTTCCTTTCAAAATAACCTTTTGGATGGTTAAGTCTTCCTTATTCAAAAGTACCACATTGGCAATTTTTCCATTGGTGATGCTGCCGTACTCATCATAGATCCCTACACTTTTTGCTGAATTGACTGCAGCACACTTCACGGCAGATTCTAAAGGAATCCTCATCTTTAGAACTGCTGTCCTGAGGCAATTCAGCAAATTTGTCGCAGACCCGGCAATCGTTTTGTCTGCAAGCTCTGCCCGGTTACCCTTTACTGTTACGTCCTGACCGCCCAACTGATACTGGCCGTCATCTAAGCCGGTAGCCATCATGCTGTCACTGATTAAAATAATCCGGTCGTCACCGAATATCTTAAAGGTTGTCCGCACCACCGCAGGATGACTATGCACACCGTCGGCAATCAATTCCACTTCACATTTTTCATCATCTGCTGCCGCTCCAATGAGCCCTGGGGCACGATGTGAAAACGGATTCATGGCATTGTAGAGGTGAGTTACGTGAGAGGCTCCTATTTCCAGGGATTTAACAGCAGTATCATAATCGGCGGCCGTATGGGCAAGTGATAATACCGTCTCTCCCCTTTTCTCACGGATAAATTCCATCGCCCCTTCCACTTCCGGTGCGATTGCGACTAATTTAATGCAGCCGCCGCAGGCCTGGTTCAGACGCTCGAATAATTCTGTATCCGGTTTCTGAATATATGCCGGATTCTGTGCGCCTTTCTTACTCACGGAGATAAATGGACCCTCCATGTTAATGCCGCACAAAATCGCTTTGTCTGTATACTGTTCCTGCTCTTTTCGATACTCTGCCGCTGTCTCACAGATGCCCAGCAAAGTCTCTTCGGCAAGAGTCATGGTGGCCGGAACAATGGTGGTGACACCAACCGATGCTTCATACTCGGCCATACGGGCAATCGCTTCTTTGGTTCCATCACAAAAGTCATACCCCACACAGCCATGAAAATGAATATCCGTCAGCCCCGGGATGGCATAACAGCCGCTGCCGTCAATCACCGTTTCATCGGTTGTTGTTCCCGCAAACCGATCATTTTCAATGACAATGTCTTTTTGTTCAAACACACCTTTATCTGTATATACTACAGCGTTCTTTATGATCATATGTGTCTCCTTTATTGTTACTATTCACAGCCCATAGGGCTGCGAATAGTAACACGCTTCGCGATGCACAGAAATTATGCATTCTGCATAATTTCGCGCTGGCAATCCTCGGATTTTCTGTGACTTCCGCTTTGCTTCACTCACAAAAAATACCTCGCGGAATAGTGGCACTGAATAGTAACCCTTTATTACTAAATATGAACCGGACAGTGCACTATTCCCTGGATTGGTTCAACTAAAGTTCAGTGGGAGTCAAAACTCCCTCTGAACTAAGTTTCACCTTATTTTACCTGTGATAAGGCAGCCTCGTCGGCAACCAGAATGACATGCTTTCTGAGTTGTAAAATGGATGCCTGCACAGCCGGAGTTACCGGTCCAAAGAAAGCTTCTTTAATAATTTCTGCTTTTTCTTCTCCACTGGCAACGAGCAAAATCTTCCTTGCCATCATAATTGTCCGGATGCCCATGGTATAAGCCTGTTTTGGCACATCATCGGCACTGGCAAAGAATCGCTTATTAGCTTGGATTGTTTTCTCTGTCAGATCTACACAGTGGGTGTCTTTTTCGAATACAGAACCTGGCTCATTAAAGCCAATATGTCCGTTGTGTCCAATCCCCAACAGCTGCAAGTCAACACCGCCAACCTCAGCAATGATCCGATCGTAATCTGCGCATGCATTATCACTGTCCGCCTGGGTTCCATCAGGAAGAAATGTCCTTTCCGGTTTAATGTTGATATGATCGAACAGATTCTGATGCATAAAATAGTAATAGCTCTGATCATGATCTTTGGCAAGGCCTTTATATTCATCCAGATTCACCGTTGTAACCTGGGAAAAGTCCAGATCACCATTGTTATATTTTTTGATCAACTGTTTGTAGGTACCAATGGGTGTGGAGCCGGTGGCCAGACCAAGCACTGCGCCTGGCTTCATAATTACCTGGGAGGCAATGATGTTAGCCGCCTTTTTGCTCATGTCTTCATAATCTTTTGCTTTGATAATTCTCATACTTAAACTCCTCTTTCAATTTTAATATAGGTATAGAAAACCAGAAGCGCCGCTTGGACGCTTCCGTTTGCTAGGTTGGGAGATATCATCAGGTGATATCTATTTATAAACCAGTCACTATATTATACCAGCTTTTTCATCTCATCTGCAACAAATTGTACCTTTGTTCCCACAACAATTTGTATTGCATTCTTACTTGGGCGAATAATACCGGCGATTCCGGCAGATTTGATCACCTTATCATTAACTGTCGTGTAATCATGAATTTCAACACGAAGTCTTGTTACACAGTTATCCAGCGATTTAATATTGCCTTCGCCGCCAAGACCTTCTAATATGATTGCTGCGATGCCGGCAAAGTCATTGTTGTCAAGTACGGCATTATCATCCAGATCATCGTCTTCACGTCCCGGAGTTTTTAGATCAAACTTGGTGATGATGAAGCGGAATGCAATGTAATAAACAACTGCAAATGCTAAGCCAATGGGAATGATCAGCCATGGGTTTTGTGCCATTGGTGCTTTAAAGCTTAAGAACCAGTCAACAAAACCGGCTGAAAAGTTAAATCCCGCACGTACCGGCAAAATGGTACAAATAACAGCTGAAACACCGGTCAGTACTGCATGCACCAGGTAAAGCCCCGGAGCAAGGAACATAAATGCGAATTCAAGCGGCTCTGTAACTCCTGTAAAGAAAGAAGAAAGTGCACCTGCCATTAAGATACCGGCAGCAATCTTCCGCTTATTGGTCTTAGCTGTATGGTACATAGCCAGAGCACCTGCCGGTAAACCAAACATCATAACCGGGAAGAAACCAGTCATGTACATACCGGTAACACCAAGTGTTCCCTGCCCACTCCAGAAATTACCAAGGTCATTGATTCCCGCAACATCGAACCAGAATACTGAATTCAGTGCATGGTGCAGGCCAAATGGGATCAGAGCTCTGTTGCACATTGCATAGATACCGGATCCAATTGCGCCGGTAGAAATAATTGCTTTACCGAATGCTACCAGACCTCCGTAAAGAATGGGCCAGACAAAGAACAGAATTATGGCCGCAACAATAGAAGCTCCTGCTGTAACAATCGCTACGCAGCGTTTTCCACTAAAGAACGATAATGCATCCGGCAGTTTCGTTCCTTTGAACCGGTTATAACAGGAAGCACCGATCAGACCAGCTACGATACCGGTAAACTGGGTTTGGATTTTGCCGAATGCTGCTGCTACTTCTTCAACCGGAATGCCTTTGAACATTGCCACTGCATCGGTTGAAAGTAAGGTAGTAATTACCAGCCAGGATACCAGTCCGGCTAAACCAGACGTACCATCATTATCATCTGACATACCAACACCAACACCAATTGCAAAAAGTATTGCCATGTTATCGATCAAAGCCCCACCGGCTTTGATCAGGAAGGCTGATGCGATATTATTCGCACCCCAGCCAGTCGGGTCAATCCAATAACCAATACCCATTAAGATACTCGCAACCGGAAGACATGCAACCGGAAGCATCAAGGATTTACCCAGTCTCTGTAAATATTTCATCATAAAAAATTACCCCCTTTTGCCCTGCCCTAGCTACAGGACCATAATGTTTATCTTGAACGTCTTAACGACCTTCAAAATGCGTGTGAATGTAACTAACCACATTTCATTAACACCTACTTCTTAATCTGGATCACATCATCGCCAGGCACAACGTCCTTGTTCGATAACCCTTCCACTGATTGAAAGTCTGATGTATTACATATAATAACCGGAGTTACGGTATTATATCCAGCTGCTTGAACTGCAGCGATATCCACATCAGTCAGCAGATCCCCCTGCTTCACATGCTGCCCTTCTTTTACTTTCAACTGAAAATGTTTTCCTTCCAGCTTGACAGTATCAATTCCCACATGAATCAGGATTTCCACATCGTTATTTGTCTTCATGCCTACTGCGTGACCAGTAGGGAATGCAGTGGTAATCTCACCATCTGCCGGTGCATAAACTTTACCGTCAGCCGGCTCAATTGCTACACCATCACCTAAGAAACCTTCGCTAAATGTAGCATCCGGCACCTCCTTCAGGCTGATGCAGCGTCCCTTCAGCGGAGATCCCACTGTAATTCCTTTTTTCTTCAAAGCATCAAAAAATCCCATTTCTATCACTTCTCCTTTCTTAATCTCATTATACACTAGTATACAGTTTTGCTATCATGAGCGAAACAGCAGACTAGGCTGCCTTAACAGTTTTCAGCATTACCGTAAGAAAGATTTTCTCTGGTTCTGTCATTTCACATTCATATTTTTGATGGACACGTTGTTCTATCAATGTTGCTACTTCATATTCCCTTTGGCAGTGGTTTCTGACGAAATCGATATATGCTTCATCTTTTTGGGTTTCCTGGGGAATTAAAAGCAGCATTCGATGTACCAGGTACTTCAAATTACTTAAAAGCTGGTCATAATTTAATGATTCTTTTTCCGGGGTATAATTCTCCCGCTCCAGAATTTCCACAATATCCTGGATTACATTCGTCATGATAAAGGAATCCCGCACTTTAATGTTAAACTCTGCGTTCACCAGGTGGATAGCTATGGAAGCCGCCTCCTCATCAGGAAGTTTGATTCCGGTTGCCTCATGGATAAACTGCAGGGCCCTTCTGGCGATTTCAAATTCATCAGGATAAAACCGTTTCATCTCACCATACAGGGTATTGGGGAAAAACATACCCTCTCTGTATCGATCGATAACAAAACTGATATGGTCTGTCAGAGTCAGATAAACATTCTGATTCAGCCGTGTATTCAGCTTTTTCGTAGCAAAAGAAATAATCTGGTTAGATACTTGAATGTATTCCCAAGGCAGGTTAGCTACCAAATCCTTGTAACGATCCATACTTGTCTGGCTTTCAATGCGAAAAATTTTCTCTACCTTGGAATCATCCAGAACATCACCTTTTCGCTTCTGAAAGCCCAATCCGCGACCCATTACAATAATCTCTCGCTCTAGTTCATCACGGGATGAAATAATGTTATTATTTATCACTTTTTCAATATATATTCCCATGCTTATCACCTATACTTACTTTCCTTGACTAAAGTAATTAAAAAAACCAAATCTCATAACCATCTCACACTAAAAGATGAATCTACAAAATTTGGTTTTGCCTGTCAGACAGTAACAATCCATACGATATCAAGTTCTTATTAATATAATATCAACGTTAAAACAATTTGTCAATGTTTTTGTTAAATTCATATATTTGTCTTAAATTATTTATTATTTTTTGGTTAACTTTACTAATTGTTGATGGGTTAATGCGTTTTTCTGCCTATTTAGCGTTTATTTAACCTTATTGGGTAAATTTTCCACTTTGATGGGCACATTTAAAACTATTTAAAGAGCTTCAATCTTGTAAAAAGCATCAAATTGCTGTCCTGCATCTAACTGATTACCAAATTCCCGCTCTTCTAGTGTGCCTGCGAAATTCGAATGGTCACACCGCCCATACCACGGTTCAATAGAAACAAATGGTGCATGCTTACCCGGCGGTGACCAGATACCAAACAGCGGCACATCAAAGCTTATCTTCACATATGGCTTTTTGTCCGCATCAGCCAATGCCACACTATGAATAGACTGCCGTTCGATCAAAAGCGCATCATGGTCAAATAAATCGGCGCTAATGGGAAGGTAACCGTCATCCAAAGTATAAGTATCCAAAATGTCACTGGCAAGACCATCCTCGCCAATTCGACGACTGATCACCTTGTCCTTAACATCAAACAGAATATAATAATCCGTCTGCTCCTCCATCTGATGCAATGGACATTTGAAAGCAGGATGCCCGCCAATGGAAAAATACATGGTGTCATTTCCGGTATTGATTACCCGCCACAGTATTTCCACAGCTTTTCCGGCAAGACGGTATCCCACCTCAAGACGGAACGGAAACGGATAGCTTTTCAAAGTCTCCTCGGTTGAGTCCACACCAAACCAAATGGTATCGCTGGTTTGGGAAATCAATATAAACTCCATATCCCTGGCACACCCATGTTGTGACATTTTATACACCTTACCGCGATAACTTGTCTCTTTATTTTTATAGTTCCCAACCAACGGAAATAAAACCGGTGAAGTCCGTTTCCAATACCTGGGATCCCCCTCCCACATATACTCCCTTCCTGTCTTATGATCCCGCAATGATTTTAATTCTGCACCCAACGTATCAACTTCAATTGTAATTTCTTCGTTTGCTAATTTATACATAACCTTCCTCCATTACCGTCTATCTTATCCCTAAAATGTCCAGAATATCCTCCGGCACCAACGGATAATACATAGCTTTTATACTTTCCGGATTCTTACAGCCCCACCCGCCAAGAACAAAGTCCACACAGGCTTCCCCGGCACACTGCTGATCATATACACTATCACCAATATATAACAATTCATCTGCACTGGCACCAGTTTTCTCCATATACTTCAAAAGCGGCGCCGGATCAGGTTTATGCTTCACCGTATCATCCATACAGATTACCACCTCAAAGTAGTCGTCAATTCCATGAGGCACAAATTCCTGCCGGTATTCTTTTTTATCCTTTGAAGTAATAATTCCCAATTGAAATCCTGCCTCTTTAATCGCCCCCAGAACTTCCTCCATTCCGGCAAATACCTGCACTGTCTCAATAAGCTCCTGCTGATACCTGCTCCACAACTTCATAGCCTGCTCACAATTGGTTACCGACAACCGCTCCATGGTATTCTTCCCCGGAATACCCAAAGCAAATGTCAACTCATCCAGCTGGTACACTTTCCCGTACAACTCTTCCATCACCATTTGCAATCCCCGCAGAATGGAATTTTCCGAGTCAATAAGTGTACCATCTACGTCAAAGACAATATGACTGTACTTTCTATCCACGCATTTATACCTCCTTTGCCATTTTGAACACTTATTTTCTTATTATGTGATTGTAACATAATTATTACTATTCAGCTTTACAGCTTCGTAGCAACATGATGCACACAAATTACCAAAAACATGTGATTTGGCGCCTTCACCCTCGGAATTTTGTGCAAAAAAACACAAAACACCTCGCGGAATAGTCGCCGTGTCAACTGTAACAATAGTAACACATAATTTTCTTGGTTGTAAAGAAAGTGTTGCATTTTCTCGCCTGATATGATATATTTAAATCGTAAGTAGTAAGTAGTAAGTAATAAGTAGTATGTAGAAACAAGGTGTTTAACTTGATTTTTTAAAGCCTATAGCGACTATTCCCTGGCTACAAACTTATTGAGGAGGATTGCATATGCGTGATATCACTATTACTGAAGGATTTGCTCTAATTAGTTTAAATACCCAAGACAGCCGACACAAAACAGTGGCTAAAAAAGCAGCTCTTCGCTGTATCGCAGCCGCCAGACTTCTAGACTCATATTTCCTTGGCGAATTAGATCTGGATACTCTGATTCAGCAGCTTCCTGCTGCTGCCAAGTTATCTCTCCGGCAGCAAAAGGAACTTGAATCCGAGATTCGGACACAGCTCTTTTCAAGCGGTTACATGGAAGAAGTTCCGGCCCTTCTTGGATGCGACTATCTTTACTACTCCGCTGCTGTTACAATGAAAGAATACCGGGCCGAAAGCAAAATTTTCCTGCGTATTACCGAATCACTAAAAGCAGACATTTTGGAAGATGGGGATGCTTCTGAGAAAACCATCTGCTATCTCTGGCTGCTTCGTGAAAGCGGATGTATCCATGACATTTTCTCATTTTCTGAGCAAGAGACCATCCTGCCAAAAATGAATGCTCTGATGACCACTGATCCCCTGGCCGGAAAACTATTCCCGCTGCCTATCCATAATACGGCTGTACAGCATTCCAAAGCTTATCTGCAGTTTAAGCGTAAATTGTTTCATGAACCATTTTTACAGGGAGTGAACTTGGTCTTTCCATTCCTGGAGCGCCGTCAGTCTATCTTTATTGACACTGAAGCTTATTGTGAAAATGCAACGGAGAGACTGGCAGATGTGCTCAAACGAGTGGAAACCATGGGACACCACAGTCAGGTGGTTCGTACCTCCGGTACTGCTATCGTAAAAATCGACAACCTGTATTATGAATTATTCCCTTACGCCATAACTGGAAAAATGCCTGTTCATGGAGTTAAATTGATACAGTGCATTCCATCGTAGCAGTGTGTTACAGTTCAACCTTCGGCTGAACCGCAACAAGAATGCACAGAAATGCTGTAAACAGCATTTCACGCCTGCAATATCTTGCCAAGGAGGATTTAAGCCCATGTCGCGACAGCGCTCTTTTGAAAAAATCAGCACTTCCGAATATGTTACCATCGGTGAATTGGTGCGGCTGACCGGAAGTCGTTATAGTACACTAAAGCATTACGTAGAAGAAGCTATCCTGCCCTTTGAGCAGGAAGAGGAAAACCTCACCCGCCGTTTTAAACGGGTAAATTCTATCCGGCGTATTGAAGAAATTCGTGCTCTGCGCCTGGAAGGCAAAAGCATTCCCGAAATCAAATTATATTATGGTGTCTGAACCAATAGCTTGAATTCCCACTAAACCAAGTAAGTCCCACCCCGTCTAAGAGGTGGGACTTACTTGGTTTAGTGGGAGGTTAAATGCTCATTGACTTAATATGCGGATTCTTCCGTAATATTTCAATCATTTCTTCCACATCATGGTTTTCCGAAACCCGCAGTGCCAGCTTTATCTCCAACGTATTCTCTTTGATTCTCACAATACTGATATTAGCAATCGTCACATGTTTCTCTTTGGTAAACTCTTTAACAATCTCAGCAACATCCCCCTCTTCCGTAATCTGCATCACCACCTCAGCCACCACCGGATTCCGCAGCCATCTATAATTGCGATGAAAAGCAGTATGCAATACGATAATGCTCAATGTGCTGATAACCCCCACAAAGTACATTCCCGCACCAAATGCCATGCCAATTCCAACAACCGCCCATATTCCTGCTGCTGTGGTCAAACCAGTAATATTCTGCTTTTTAGTAAAAATCACTCCAGCACCTAAAAAACCAATTCCTGTTACCACCCCTGAAGCTACACGTGAGGGATCCAGGCGAATACTGGTACTTGTTAAGACATCAAAAAAACCATACTTAGAGATAATCATCATAATCGCCGCTGTCAATGCCACAATGGAATGCGTACGGATCCCAGCCATTTTCATATGACTATCCCGTTCATACCCCACCAGAACTCCACAAATAACCGCACACAGAATTCTCAGCAAATATTCTAATTCCGGCAATAAATATGCTATCATGCTGCACCTCCTAACCTAACAACCCCTTGCATAAATTCTTGTCAAGGTTATTTTACAAACTGCCCCGACCGTCAAAGTCACAGAGCAGTTTTATTTGTGTTTTTCTTCAATCCGGTCTTTCCTCAGATATTTCAGCAAAAAATTTTGATCCTCAATTTCCAGATCCCTCAATCCGGACCGGTATTCCAGATGATGGCGGAACTCATGACGCAGGGTTTTACGCATGCGCTCTTTCAATTCCTCCATCCCCAGATAACCATACACCCTCATAAAAGATCCATAATACATCATAATATGGCATCCCATTACAGAATTCCGGTGATACTCACCTAAAATTATCAGATCATCATCCCGGGCATGGGGATTAACCTTACATTCTTCCGAAATACGTACCCCACCGTTTAAACCTTCAAAAAACTCCGCCGGAATTTCCCCTGACAATTCCTCTGTCATTTCCAGAAATTCTTCCATCTCTACCATCCATATGCTCCTCTGACAACACCTACAAAACCACCGGTGAAAAATCTTCGTTAATGTGGCTATCGTGACCGCGCTTAATGCGCAATTCCCGCAGTTAGGAATCTCTTTTTCATATCTTACAGCATATGTTTACGCAGTTCTTCTGAACTCTGAATACACAAATCCACCGGCGCAATATCAAACACCGTCTTGCATCCTCTTTCACCCCGCTCATTCAAACGATATGCTGCTCTCGCATAAGCGACAATAACCGATGCCGTAAATTCCGGATTGGAATCCAGCTTCAAACTATATTCAATAATATGATTCTTATCTTCCTGCATCCCCGTCTTCCCACTACGGATAACAAAACCACCATGAGGAATACCGGCGTGATCCCTATCTAACTCTTCCTGACTGATAAAATGTACTGTCGTATCATAATCGGAAAAATAATTCGGCATCTCTTTGATTTCTTTCTCGATTTTCACTTTATCAGCACCATCTTCAACTACTACAAAGCATTCTCTGGTATGCTTTTCTCTGGTTGTAAGCTCCGGATTCCGGCCATTCCTTACCGCTTCCAAAGCCTCCTCTACCGGAATCGTATACTGCCTGGCATCAACCACCCCGGTAATGCGGCGAATCGCATCCGAATGACCCTGACTCACACCTTTCCCCCAAAACGTATAATCCTTCCCATTTGGCAAAATTGCATTGGCATACACCCGATTCAAAGAAAACATCCCTGGATCCCAGCCTGCCGAAATAATTCCAATCTTCCCGCTTTTCTGTGCCTTTGCATCCACCGCTTCAAAATGCTGCGGAATATTAGCATGCGTATCAAAACTATCAATCACGTTAAAATACTCTGCAAATTCCGGCGTCTGCCGCGGCAGATCCGTCGCACTTCCCCCACACAAAACCATAACATCAATTTGATCTTTCATACTAACAGCTTCGTCAATTGAATACACTTTAACGCCTTTTGTAAGAAGCTTCACATCCCCTGGATTTCGACGGGTAAACACCCCCACCAGCTCCATATCCGAATTATCTTTAATTGCGCACTCCACACCTTTTCCCAAGTTTCCGTATCCTAAAATCCCTATTCTTATACTCATTTTTTATCTCCTTATGTCCAATCTATATGTTCGTCTAACATCATTAATAATAACAAAAAAACAAATAATGCTCAAGCATTCTAATATAAAAATAATAGAAAATCTAATGATAGGTTACCATTCACGGTCTAACCGAATAAGCTTTATTGAACAAGATGTTCAGAGAGAGAGGATGCCTCCTACATTGTGGGTATCCTCTTTTTTAATTAATAGTGTACATCATTTAAAATATATA
>Ga0153940_1001076_pt1 | contig 12687 bp, 11 predicted proteins | sample TSNJ024MetaG_FD_104736 | JGI IMG/M metagenome (GOLD analysis project Ga0153940, IMG submission 104736) | Attine ant fungus gardens microbial communities from New Jersey, USA - TSNJ024 MetaG | ecosystem: Host-associated > Fungi > Mycelium > Unclassified | place: USA: New Jersey, Brendan T. Byrne...
ACGTGTATCTACTTCTACATTGAAGAAATCGGCTACTTCTTTATATACTTTTTGAGTTCCGATAAAAAGCTCAAAGTTCTTAATCTTAATCCCCAGCATTTTCATCTCCTGTGAGAAGCTCAACCAGTTTTTCACCCCGCCGACAAAGCCTTTCCGGGCGACTTTGGTTCCATAACCTTTTCTGCGTACAAGAAGTCCTTCGAATACAAGTTTGTTAATCGCCTGCCTTAATGTGTTCCTGGATATATTAAATTGTTTGGACAATTCAATCTCTTTGGGTAGCAGCTTCCCGCTTTTGTATTCTTCTTCGTCTATCAATCTTCGCAGAAATTCCTCTGCTTGCAGATGAAGAGGCTTTGAGCTTTCACGATTAACTTCTATTTTCATAGCTTATTGTTTATATGAATTGTTCAACTGTTTTACAAAATAACATAAAAAAATATTGGTAAACAAAAAAAGATATATATATTTGCACAATAATATATATGTATGAACATATATTGTTTTTGGAATAATATTTAATAAATGATATACTATGAGGAAGCCCAATTATGACAGATATCCCGCAACAAAGATCAAAGGTGCTATAATAGAGGGATGGAGTGGTATTTTACAGTCATTAAAAGGTACGTTGAGTACATGTTCTGTTATTGGTATAGATATGTATGTAGGTGTTCACGAAGACGAAGTTTTATCACATATTAGTAATATAGAACCTGACCTGATATATAAGACGAGGGATTTGTTTAAGCCGGAAGATGAAATTAGGAAAATGACAGAGCGGTTTATGACCGATGATGTCTTATTCGGATATATGACTAACTTGTCGATGATAGACTATTTCGATACAGAAAAATTGACAGAAGCCCGAATCAAAATCGAAAACTGTAAAGGTACTGTCATTGTTGTCGGCAGTGGGGCGTCGCTGGTAGTTCCCGATTCAGCCTGTATTGTATATATTGATATGGCACGATGGGAGATACAGCAGCGATTCCGTTCACGCAGTATTATGGCTCTGGGGCTGGACGACAGAAATGAAGCTATTTCTTTGCAACATAAACGGGGATACTTTAACGACTGGAAAATATGTGATGCGCATAAGAACACCTTATATAACAAGGTTTCGTACTGGATGGACACTCACATTAAGGGGCAGCCGAAAATGATAGATAGGGAGACTTTTTTTAATGGTATTGAAACGACGATAAAGAAACCCTTCAGGGTAGTTCCGTTCTTTGATCCGGCGCCATGGGGCGGCCAATGGATGAGGAATACATTCGATTTGGATAAGGATAATGTGAATTATGGGTGGTGTTTCGATTGTGTCCCTGAAGAAAATAGTCTATTCTTGAGTGTCAGTGGAACCCTGTTTGAGATGCCCGCAGTAAATGTGGTGTTCCTGAAAAGCCGTGAATTATTAGGAGAGCCTGTCGAATCCCGCTTTGGAAAGGATTTTCCTATCCGTTTCGATTTTCTGGATACAGTACAGGGAGGAAGCCTGAGCCTTCAGGTGCATCCGACAACACAGTTTGTGCACGAATCTTTTGGTATACATTATACACAGGACGAGAGTTACTACATGGTTGATGCCAAAGAAGATGCTGTTGTATATCTTGGACTGAAAACAGGGATAGATAAAGACGAAATGATTCGCGACCTGGAAAAGGCAGAAAGAGGTGAGATCGTATTCGACGCAGACAAATATGCTAATAAGATCCCTGCTAAAAAGCACGATCATTTTCTGATACCCAGTGGAACTGTACATTGTTCCGGACCACAGGGGGTTGTTCTCGAAATCAGTTCTACACCCAACCTATTTACATTTAAACTCTGGGACTGGGAGCGATTGGGCCTTGATGGAAAACCCCGCCCCATAAATGTAGAAAGAGGTAAAAATGTAATTGACTGGACAAGGGATACGGAATACACACATAAGAATCTGGTGAATGTATGTTCTACTGTATCTGAAGGCGATGGGTGGCTGGAAGAAAAAACCGGATTGCACCCCAACGAATTTATTGAGACAAGAAGATTCCGTTTTTCGAAAAAGACATCTCATAAAACCAATAATAGCGTCAATGTATTGAACCTTGTAGAAGGTGAGGAAGTTATAATAGAAGACCCTAAAGGGGTGTTCGAACCTTTTGTTGTACATTATGCAGAAACATTTATAATACCGGCGGCATTGGAAGAATATACAATTACCCCGACAGGAAAATCGGAGGGGCAGGAGTGTATTGTAATAAAAGCATATGTGCGGTTTTAACAATATAGAGCTAAGCTTATGACTGAAAATAGATCAAATAGCATCAAAATACTTATACCTATCCTGTTCAGTTTCTTTGTAATGGGAATGGTGGATATAGTTGGCCTTTCGACCAATTATCTGAAAAAGGACTTCTCTCTCGATGAACTGACTTCCAGCATCATACCGATGATGGTATTTTTTTGGTTTGCGATATTTTCCATACCTACCGGATTATTGATGAACCGCATAGGACGGAAGAAAACCGTATTACTGGCTATTCTAATCGAATGTATTTCATTGATATTACCTTTTTTCTTCTACGATTTTTATGTGGTGATTTTCTCATTCGCCCTGTTAGGCATTGGGAATACTATATTGCAGGTCTCCCTTAATCCTTTGGTCGCTAGTATTGTGCATGATAGCAAGCTCGCCGGTACTCTGACTTTCGGCCAGTTCATTAAGGCTGTATCTTCCTTCGTAGGGCCTATTATAGCCAGCATGGCTGTGAAGAACTACGGGGACTGGAAACTTATTTTGCTTGTGTTTGCTATTACATCGCTTGTTTCGTTTGTCTGGTTGTATTTGGTGCCCATCAAAAGGGAAGAAAATGCGGATACGGAACAGGCATCCTTTGCCAATACACTAGGCTTGCTTAAAGATAGTCTTATATTGCAGATGTTTCTGGGTATTCTGCTCATAGTAGGTATAGATGTCTGTATGAATGTAAATACACCCCAGTTGCTGGAGCAAAGATTAGGCTTTACTACCGACGATGCCACATTAGGTTCCAGTCTTTACTTCGGAGCAAGAACGTTTGGCGCTTTTTTAGGATCGATTCTTCTACTGAAGATTAATCCGCCGAAGTTTATGAAAATCAATATGCTGATTGCGGTTCCGGCATTTCTTATGCTAATGTTTTTATCAGATAAATGGTTATTGTTTGCTGCCGTGTTTATAATCGGTCTGACATGTGCTAATGTGTTTTCTATTATATTCTCCGTTGCTATGCAATACCGTCCGCAAAAGGCTAATGAAATATCATCATTGATGATAATGGGGGTTGCCGGAGGTGCGGTAGTAACCCCATTGGTAGGTGTTGTGGCAAAACATTTCGGACTTGGTATCAGTTTCGGTGTTTTATTGCTAAGTGCAACCTATATCTATATATTATCACTTAAATTTGAGAAAAAATCATAGCTATGTATATTAACGATCAACGGATAGTATTAACACTCGATGCAGGAGGAACGAATTTTGTGTTCTCTGCTGTTCAGGCATATAAAGAAGTTGGAGAGCATCTTGTTTTACCTGCTGTTTCTGATAATTTGGATAAATGCCTGGAACTGCTGGTGCATGGCTTTGAAACGATAAAGGCAGGACTGGAAGCTGAACCTGTGGCGATAAGTTTTGCGTTTCCGGGGCCGGCCGATTATAAGAATGGAATAATAGGAGACTTACCCAACTTTAACGCTTTCCGTAATGGTGTCGCGTTAGGCCCGTATCTTCACAATAAATTCAAAATACCGGTATATATCAATAACGATGGGAATTTATTTGCATATGGCGAAGCATTGCATGGAGCATTACCGATGGTTAATTACTGGCTGGGAAATGCCGGAAATCCGAAACGTTATTCAAACTTATTAGGTGTAACACTAGGAACAGGTTTTGGTGCGGGAGTAGTTATAAATAAGGTACTCCTGACCGGAGATAACGGATGTGGCGGCGATGTATGGATAATGAAGAACAAAAAATATCCGGAATATATCGTCGAAGAGAGTGTAAGTATACGCGCTGTCAAGAGGATTTATCAGGAATTGTCGGGGCAGGATAGTACAGGTCTTACACCTAAAGATATATATGACATAGCAGAAGGGAATATCTCCGGCAATCGTGAAGCGGCTATCAGAAGTTTCGAGGAGATGGGTGAAATGATAGGTGATGTGATGACCTATGTCCTTACTATTGTAGACGGTATCCTTGTTATCGGCGGTGGACTTACAGGAGCTTCAAAATATATACTTAATGGCATAATGAAAGAATTACGGGGAAATATAAAAATGTTCGGAGGAGCTTCTTTCTCCAAAACACAGATGGCTATATATAATCTGATGGATGAAGAGGATAGAAGTAAGTTTTTACAAAACGAAGATGTACAGGTGAAAGTTCCCGGAAGCGACGAACTGGTTCATTATAATAAATCGAAAAAAACAGGTATAATTATATCACATATAGGAACCAGCGAAGCAGTTATGTATGGAGCTTATGCATACGCGTTGCAACAACTGGATAATTAAAATTTGAGTAAAAAGAGATAGGTTTAGGTTTCCGGTTTTTTTTAAAAGTATACCATGATATGTTTATTGTCATGGTATATTTTATTTTACCCGGTTTTATACCTTTAATCCGTGCGGCCATTGAACTTTGGCGCAGATCGCAAATCCGCCCCTTTGCCGGCAGAGGGGAATCTGTGTCGTACCGATTCGCATTAATTACTTCTAAAATGTTAAAATTCTGTATAAATAAAAACCCCGTTTATCTATACTGCAAAAACATTATGGCAAAATATGGAGCAGAACTGACAGAAAAGATTGTAAACCTGATTGAAGAGGAGTTTTTTACCGTATCGCAGGTATGCAAGGCGGTAAGCATCAGCAGGGAGACCTTTTACAGCTGGATGAATACCAGAGACGATTTTCGTAGCGAAGTGGAACAGGCGGTAACACGCCGTGAGGCCGAACTGATGACGATGGTGCATGCATCGCTGAAAAAGAAACTCGAAGGTTATTACACAACGGTAGAAAAAGATATTTATGTCCCCGGTGAACATACAGGTGAACTTGTCTTTAAGCAAAAGACAATTACAAAAAAAGAATGTCCACCCGACCTGAGAACAATAAAGATGTTGCTGGAAAGGCAGGATAGGAAGAATGTCCTCTCCCGGTCTTCGCAAGGGGAGGGGAAAGCCGCTAAAGAATGCACAATGAAGGATGAATCCGGGACTTTGGAAAAAACAGAAGAAACAGATAATGGCATGCAGCAAAAAACGATAGAAGAAATATTGGAAACCTGTGCCGAGGCAATCACGGAGTATCCTCCGAAAAACGAACATATGGAAAGGGAGATGAAAGTACTGACTTCTTCCCAAAAAAGAAAAGCCGAACATAAAAAGAAGAAAAACACCCCGCTGATGCGGACTTCCAGTCCGTGTCTTGTTGACAGGGCAAAAATGTTTGCTACGCAACACACAGACGGGACGTCTGCGCCAGCAGGTGCGTCACAACTGTTAACTGATGACTGCTAACTGTTAACAGACAAAAGTGTCAGATGTGTCAGGTTTTAACAAAAACAGATACAAGTGGACGAGTAAACCAGTAGACAAGTTTTAATCTTGTATCTCGTATCTCGTTTACTTGTCAACTGATCGCTGTTTTCTGTTTCCTGCTGAAAGCAAAAATTTAACAGATAATTCTAAATTGTTCGTCGGGAAATAAAATTAATTCGTCGATTTATCGTTGTTTATAGGTGATTGAAGAGGTAATTTTAACCTATGAAGTAATTTAGGTACTAATATTAAACTAATTAACGTATGACATTACATTTTAACTCAACCCAAAGAGGGCGATTTGTTTTTTTCTTTGGGCTGATTTTCTTCTTTTTATTTTCAAATTTCACAAATGCCCAGACTTATAAAATAAAAGGAGTAGTTTACGATTCACGGACGAAAGAATCGCTGATCGGAGTTCCTATAATCGTGAAAAATAATCAGGGGCGGGGTGTTGCTTCCGACGAGAAAGGAGACTATATATTGACTCTTCCCAAAGGTAATTATACATTACAGATAGAGTACATAGGTTACGAGAAAAAAGAAATTGAAATTTCTCTCTCTAAAGATATGCGTCAGGAAATAGAACTCAAGCAATCTGCTATCGGATTAAAAGAGATAGTTGTTTCGGGCGAACGTGCCGACGCTAATGTTTCATCGCCGCAAACAGGTGTGGAGCGACTCGAAATAGAGAAAATAAATAAATTGCCTGTACTATTGGGGGAACGCGACATTATTAAAACGATCCAGCTTACACCCGGTGTACAGGGTGCGGGAGAAGGAAGCTCAGGCTTTTATGTACGGGGAGGTAGCGCTGACCAGAATATGATACTGTTGGATAATGTACCTTTATATAATGCATCGCATTTGATGGGGTTCTTTTCTACCTTCAATTCAGATATGCTTCGTGATGTAACCTTATATAAAGGTGCTATGCCATCCCCATATGGGGAGCGTCTGGCTTCGGTACTCGATGTGCAGCAACGTAACGGCGACAATCAGGATTACCATGTATCGGGAGGTATCGGGCTTATTTCATCCAAGCTGAATGTTGAAGGCCCCATTCAGAAAGGCAAATCATCATTCCTCATTGGGGCCAGACGCACCTATGCCGATGCTATGGCCCGTTTGTCGGGCGCTAAAGATGCGCAAAATGCTTATCTCTATTTTTATGACCTGAATGCTAAAGTGCATTTTAGTTTATCGGATAAAGATCAGCTTTCTTTTTCCGGATATCTGGGAAGGGATAAAATGGTGTTGAAAGATGCTGCTGAAATCAACTGGGGCAATATGTTCGGGAATCTGAAATGGAACAGGGTTATCAATAACAAATGGAACTCCGGTACATCAGTGTTTTACAATCAGTACAATTACTATTTCGGAATGGAAATAGGGATGGATATGAATGGTAGAGCAAAGATAAAAGATTACGGAGTAAGGCAGGAGTTTATTTTTCAGCCCAATAAAAACAACCTGTGGAAAATGGGGTTAAGTTCAACTTATCACGATATAGGTCCCGGTGATTATGAACTGAATGCCGAGCAAAATAATTCATTGAACCTGCTTCACCGTTATTCTTCGGAGAATGCAATATATGCCTCTAATGAAATAAAACTCTCAGATAAACTGGAAGTTATTTATGGTCTGCGCTTATCTGCATTTATGGCGTTGGGTAAGGGTGAATTTTATAATCTGGATGAAGAGAATAATGTGACCGACAGTGTGTGGTATAAAGGCGGTAAAGTAGTTAAGACTTATGTGAATCTTGAACCCCGTCTGTCGGCTGCGTACAAACTCAACAAAGTATCATCTGTAAAGGCTGCTTATGCACGTACAGTCCAGAATATGCATTTACTGACTTACGCGGCACAGGGTACACCGTTCGACCGTTGGACATCGAGTTCGAATAATATTAAACCACAGGTTGCCGACCAGGTTTCCATAGGCTATTTCCGTAATTTTTCTAATAATATGTTTGAATTTAGTGTAGAGACTTATTACAAAGATATGCGGAACCAGATAGATTATAAAGATAATGCTAACTTTCAGACATATAATGCGGTAGAGACTGAGCTGCTGTATGGTAAAGGACGTGCTTACGGCCTTGAACTGATGCTTAAAAAGAAATTGGGACGACTTACCGGATGGGTTGGTTATACATTATCCAAATCGGAAAAAAAGATTGATGGAATAAATGACGATAAATGGTATAATGCTTATCAGGACAGGACGCATGACCTCTCTATCGTGGGCGTTTACGAACTGAACCGCAAGTGGACGCTGTCTGCCGCGTGGGTATATTATACAGGTAATGCAATTACTTACCCGAGCGGTAAATATCAGATAAACGGGAAAGACGTAATGTATTACGCCGAACGAAACGGTTACCGTATGCCGGACTATCACCGTCTGGATCTGGGGGCGACCTGCCTGCTGAAAAAGACCTCGAAATTCGAATCGGAGTTGGCATTCAGCCTTTATAATGCTTATGGAAGAGAAAATGCATACATGATTCGTTTCCGTACTAATAATGACGATACAAGCAAGACATCGGCTTATCAGTATTCATTATTCAGGTTCGTACCTTCAATTACATGGAATTTTAAGTTTTAACTCCAATTAATAAGACATTATGACCAATATATTCAAAATATGTAAATTGACGGCTGCAATAGTATTATTAATCTTTACAGCCTATTCCTGCGAAAAAGAAATTGATGTAGATCTCCGTACGGTACCTCCGCGTATAGTAATTGAAGGGATGGTTCCGCAAAACACACTGGCGATGGTACGTATAAGCCAAACGTTAGATTTTGGTGATAATAGCGGTTATCCGTTCCTGAAAGGCGCCATTGTCAAAATATCGGATGACGCCGGGAATTCCGAAGTACTGGAGCAGGATAATACCGGGTGGTATGTAGCCCAGAAAATGAAAGGAGAAGAGGGGAGGACATACAGCTTATCCGTAAACTATGAAGGTAAAGAATATACAGCTGTATCGAGGATGCCGAAGCAGGTAAAATTAGATTCGCTCACAATAACTAAGATTTTAGCTATGGACTATGGCTTACCCGTGGTGCATTTCACAGACCCGATCGGGAAAGAGAACGAGTATTACCGTTGCCTGGTGTACATAAATGGTAAACAGCGGGCAGATGTCGGTGAGATTGTGATAAACACTGAAAATACCGATGGCAGCGATATGCACATGCCGCTTACAGTATTTTCAGCGAATGACGACGATGATCCTATTAAGCAGAATGACGAGTTGTTGATTGAATTTCAGAGTGTGGATAAGCCGTCTTATACGTTTTTCGAAAATCTGAGTCAGGCTGAAAATTCCCTGAACAATCCTACAACAAATATCAAAGGGGGAGCTTTGGGTATCTTTAGCGCATACTCTTACGACCGGATGTCTATAATTGCAAAATGGGAGGAGTAATTAGCCATATATTATCCGATTAGAAAATAGTTAAAAAAATAATTTATATATTGTCGGTGGTTTTGTGGAACCACCGGCTTTATTAATTCAATAAAATAAATATGAAAAGTAAATTTATATTACTCTGTACATTTATAACAGTTATGCTATTTTCAGGTTGTAACGGATCGGATAATGGCAAAATTTCAAAGAAGGAAACGATGCTCTCGGTTATACATGGAAGAAAGAGTGTCCGAAGTTTTATAAAAGACAGGCCTGTGTCGGACGAAGATATTCAAACACTTATTAAATCAGGGATGGCTGCGCCTTCGGGAAAAGATACACGTCCGTGGGAATTTGTTGTTATAAACGACAGGAATATCCTGAACAGGCTGGCCGAAGAGTTGCCGACAGCTAAAATGCTTTCCCAGGCTCCTGTGGCTATTGTAGTCTGTGGTGATACAACGAAATCCTCTTACTGGTATCTGGATTGTTCCGCTGCGACACAAAATATTTTGCTGACAGCTGAAGCATTAGACTTAGGTGCGGTATGGACGGCTGCTTATCCTTATCCTGACCGGATGGGAACTGTAAGCAAAAATATAGAATTACCTTCTCAAATATTACCATTAGTGGTCATTCCGGTAGGTTATCCGATGGGACCACAAAGTGTGAAAGATAAATATGATGAGAAAAAGATACATATGAATAAATGGTAATTATACAAAAACTCTATAAATCAAATATTTATAGAGTTTTTCTTTTTGGATTTTCTGTCGTCTTCAACAACCAGACCTAAATAGCCGCATCAGCTTCTATCTTATCCAACTTAGGTTTTAATTTATATGTATTTATCAGGCTTTTGGTTTCCATATCCCGTGGTGCTCTGTATATTTTGGAATTATCCAGTTCACAGGCCTTTAATAAGTATTCTACAGCCAGTTCTTTCTTATTCAGACGGTAACAGACGATAGCTAAAAGGTAGTTCACATTAGCTGTCTGTTCCAATTGTACCAGCAGATTGTAGGCTCTGTCGTTATATCCCATACTGGTAAAACACAATGCTGTATTGTAATCCGGATAGTTGGCTAATATTTCCAGAGCTTCCCAGTATTGGCGGTTTTTCAGTAAGCGTAAGCCCTCATAATATTCACTTCGGAATTCGCTTTGTATAGAATCTGTGGAAACCATTCCCGGGCGGCTCATATTGAATGCTAATTCCACTTTATGCAGTTTAGGATAAATAGAATCGCGTATGATTCTATAATCTTCTTTATATTGCTTTTTGATTTCTTCTTCGCAGGCATCGGGGAATGTCGCATTGGAGATCATATGTAGTATTTCGCCTTTGTGTTCAATATCATCTCTTTTTTGGAGAAGTCTTACTAATCCGTTCCAGTCTTCTCCGATATATCGTACTTTGAAGACATTTTCTATATCCATATCTGCTCCGTATGTTCTTCTCAGATGGTCTTTGATCGCGTCTGCACGCTGTTTACTGAGGTATGCGTTATTGTCGAAAGATCCGTCAAGAGCAGTAGAGGCAGTCATTACCACGCTATCCATATCCAAGCCTTTCTCTTTAGTGAAAACATTATAGGTACTCATAAGTGTATCGATTTGCATCCTATTGTTTTCGTGACGCACATTGAATACAGCCTTGCCTGTTGCAAATTTTGGATAAATAGTCAGGAGGCTATACATATTACGATACAATTTGGTCTTTTTTATAGTTAATGTTGTATCTATTAGCTGGTCTATAGATGATATCAGGTATGTGAGCGTATCCATTCTCGGGAAAGTGTATCCACTCTCATCTATTGCTCTGGCATGCCCTTTCATCGTAATGCGGATCTTCTTCAATCCGGCTGTGACAGGATATTAGTGATTGTAGAGATATACAAAATCTGAACCAGTATCAGCTATAGAATATGTAGATGGCAGATTCAGCCCCGGAATGTTTAATGTAAAGTTTATGGCATGCTTTGACGTATCATCCGGCTCAATGTTAGTCTCTTCGTTGCGACAAGAGAATATCAGAGGCAACGTAGAGATTAACAGCAAGTAGGTCAGCTTGTTTATATTCTTTATGTTATATATTTTATTTTTCATTTTCTATATGAATGTAAATCGTCATTATGATAGAATTGAATATTAATCTTTTACACAACGTACCGAAAGCCGGTTATTTTCGTCAGTCAATACAGGGCCATTCATGTTATTGGCGTTACCTGTATAATAGTAAGGATTATTGTCATTTGAGGAACACCACCAATATCCTTTAATATTCCAGTCGTGCCATTCATTATTGGCGTTAATATAATAACCGGACATACTGTTATTATAATTGGTTCCGATCCAGAACTTACCCAGAGTGGAAGGTTGCGCTGTAATTGCACTGATAAGTGTATTGAATTCTGCTATTGTAGGCAGATGCCATCCTTGCGGACATGCGTTGTCAGCAAGGGTTGCCTGTCCCCATGTATAGTAGTGCTGATGATTCTCCGTTCCCGGTACAGGGCCTATAATTGTGCCTCCATCTCCATATTTATCAGAAGCATAGTCGGGTTCGTTTCCACTTAACAGTTTTTCTTCTCTTGAATTTTCAACCATCCAGCATTTCCCGTCATACAAATGGGTATAGTAGGCACTGTTTTCGGTTATTTCCATCAATTCGGCTGTTCCGTTATCACCACAGCCTTTCTGTGCCAGTTTTACCACGTAATTCATATTACCGGCAGTTACTGTTATTTGTGCCTGTCTCTTTGCCTGATAGTTGTCGTCATTAGTAGATATTTTCCATTTGTTGGCACTTACCTGTGCTATCTCGAGCCATCCTGTCACGTTTTCATCAGTGTATGTAATAGGGCTTATATATCTGTCGAATTCTAACCAGAAAGATCCGTTATTGCAATACCATTTGTATTTTGGCTTCGTCCATCCAGTTTTCGTACTCGATTTGCACTGAATATGTGCAATTTAATGGTTTACTTCCATTGATTGCTTTATATATATTATAAATGGAAGTAACAGTTTTTTTCCCTATCGAACGTACCATTTGTTTATAGCCTTTGTGCCGGCTTTTTCCGTTAATCAGAAAATAAGGGAGTTCTTTTTTATATTCACCTACAGCCAACAGAGGTATCAGTGTCATATATTCATTCTCTGCTATGTAAAAAGGCGGTATTTTTATCTGTAGGTCGATATGCAGATATTCTCCTTTCTTTATAAGTTTATCTTTTTGGATAATCTGTGAAATCATAATTATTTTTTCTTTATAATTGGAGTTCGAATCTATTTAACAAATCAGGAAGTGCAGGCATTGCTATCATGTCTCTCATTGAACAATTACAAAAGTAGTTGGACTTTTTATCTGTTTTGTTATTCAAACTTGCCTAGAATTACATAGAAATTACCTTTTTTGAAACTTGTATTAATTTTGCTTAATATAGATTAAAATTTTAAAAAATACATTTTTGTTTCAATTTGTTACTTTATTGAATTGCTTATTGTTTGTAATTGATCTACATAAATCCGTCAGGGTGGTGGAATGATTGTATAGCTTACTAATAGTTATTTTTAGATTGTATTTCAAATAAATAAAAAAACGCAAATACTTTTGGTCAGAGGTGAATTTGTTTCAAAATATACGGCCGGTATTTTTTTATTAATGAAAACGGGTGTCAAGTTTAT
>Ga0153940_1001081_pt1 | contig 12652 bp, 9 predicted proteins | sample TSNJ024MetaG_FD_104736 | JGI IMG/M metagenome (GOLD analysis project Ga0153940, IMG submission 104736) | Attine ant fungus gardens microbial communities from New Jersey, USA - TSNJ024 MetaG | ecosystem: Host-associated > Fungi > Mycelium > Unclassified | place: USA: New Jersey, Brendan T. Byrne...
AAATAGAGGATATTTTTAATGTAGAGATTCAAGGAAAGGCATTAAGAGAAATTCTAAATGAAATTGAAATTACTGAGATTTATTAAATCTAGTTTAACTATAATAAAAGGGGCAATATACTCTTCTTAAGATATGCAAGTGAAATAAAAAGTTTTTTCATCTGCATTTTAGGGGAGTAATTGCCCCTTTTCTTTAGTTTGACTGTAAGCGTCAAATAGGTATTGATCTGTGCTGCGCCAAACTTAAATAAAATCCAAACCTTTTCGAGCAAATCCCATATCATAACAAATAAATTCTATTGACTTTTGGTTCTCCATGTGTTATTTTTATAGCACGACATGGAAGTAGGTCTTTTTTTTATGCCTGAAAACCAAAGAATGGTGGCAGGTGTATTTTAGATGGGAAAATCCGGGATAATCCGTGTTTATAACATCAAAGGTCTGTCGTAAAACGCAAAAGAACACATGGAGGTGGAAGTCGTGCGCGTAAAAATCACATTGGCATGTACGGAATGTAAACAACGTAATTACAACATGACAAAAGAAAAAAAGAATCATCCGGACAGAATGGAAACCAAAAAGTATTGTAAATTCTGTAAGTCACACACAATGCACAAAGAAACTAAGTAATACGTCCGTTCGAAAGACTGGAGGAGCAAATCATGGCAGAATCTGTAAAAAAGGCAGAGAAAGCTCGAAAAAAGAGCTGGTTTAAAGGGCTCAAGTCTGAATTTGGGAAAATCATCTGGACAGACAAAGAAACTCTTGCAAAACAAACCGTTGCAGTGGTATCCATTACCTGCTTTTTGGGTGTTTTTATCACAATTATTGATCGACTTGTTTTGCAGCTTATGAATCTGTTGATTAAATAAGGACAAGGGTGATTAAATGTCAGAAGTAAAATGGTATGTAGTCCACACGTATTCAGGCTACGAGAACAAAGTAAAGGCCAACATTGAAAAGACAATTGAAAACAGACATCTGGAAGACCAGATTCTGGAGGTACGTGTTCCGATGCAGGATGTTGTTGAAATTAAAAAGGGCGCAAAGAAACAGGTACAGAAAAAGATGTTTCCTGGCTATGTTCTTTTGAACATGGTTATGAATGATGACACATGGTATGTGGTCAGAAACACAAGAGGTGTTACTGGTTTTGTCGGACCCGGATCCAAACCGGTACCATTAACCGAGGAAGAGATGAGACCTTTGGGAATTCAGAAAGAGGGCATTGTTGTCGATTTGGAAGAAGGGGACAGTGTGATCGTAACTGGTGGAGCATGGAAGGACACAGCAGGTGTTATCCAATCCATCAACCCGGCAAAACAGGTTGTTACCATCAATGTTGAACTGTTCGGCCGCGAGACGCCGGTAGAAATAGGTTTCGCAGAAGTAAAGAAGATGTAATAGGAAGAAGGGTCGCATGGATTAGCGGCTCGTGGGAGGGAAATCCCCGCAATTACCACATAATTTAGGAGGTGCCTGACATGGCAAAGAAAGTAGAAGGTTATATTAAATTACAGATTCCTGCTGGTAAAGCAACACCAGCACCACCAGTTGGTCCGGCTCTTGGACAGCATGGTGTAAACATTGTACAGTTTACAAAAGAATTTAATGCAAGAACAGCAGACAAGGGCGATGTCATAATCCCTGTTGTTATCACTGTATATGCGGACAGAAGTTTCAGCTTTATAACCAAAACTCCACCGGCTGCAGTTTTGTTGAAAAAGGCTTGTAACATTAAATCAGGTTCAGGTGTACCAAACAAAAACAAAGTAGCTGCCGTTACCAAAGCACAGCTTCAGGAAATCGCAGAAATCAAAATGCCGGATCTGAATGCCGGAAATATTGAAACAGCGATCAGCATGATTGCCGGAACTGCAAGAAGTATGGGTATTACGGTAGAGGAGTAAGCTCGGAGAAAATTTGTAATACAAATAAAATAGGTGGGAGGGAAATCCCCGCAATTACCACAGGAGGTTATAGGAAATGAAACGAGGTAAAAAATATTTAGAAGCAGCAAAAGCAATCGATCGTGCAACATTATATGACACTACAGATGCGATTGCCCTGACAAAGAAAAGTGCTGTAGCAAAATTTGACGAAACAATCGAAGCTCATATCAGAACAGGATGTGACGGACGTCACGCCGACCAGCAGATTCGTGGTGCGGTTGTACTTCCTCATGGAACCGGTAAAAAAGTCCGCGTGTTAGTTTTTGCAAAAGGCCCAAAAGCTGATGAAGCTCAGGCAGCAGGAGCAGAACACGTAGGAGCGGAAGAACTGATTCCAAAGATTCAAAAAGATGGATGGTTAGACTTTGACGTAGTAGTAGCTACTCCGGACATGATGGGTGTTGTAGGACGTCTCGGACGTGTACTTGGACCAAAAGGTTTAATGCCAAACCCAAAAGCCGGAACAGTTACCATGGACGTATCAAAGGCTATTGCTGATATTAAAGCAGGTAAGATTGAATATCGTTTAGATAAAACAAATATCATTCACGTGCCAATCGGAAAAGCTTCTTTTACAGAAGAACAATTAGCGGACAACTTCCAAACTCTTATTAACGCTATAATTAAGGCAAAACCGGCAGCAGTGAAAGGTCAGTTCTTAAGAAGCGTGACCGTCACTTCTACCATGGGCCCTGGAGTTAAGATCAACCCAGTTAAGTTAGTGTAGATATAAATCCTTGGGGCGGCGGCCCTTAAGGATGAAGTTCAGGAACTGTAACGAACGGTTACCGTTCCTGAACTCAAAATCAAAATAGTTATTGACAAACAGCGATGTTTGATGATAATATACAGATTGTATCACGCCGAAGACAGCAGGTGCCGTTAGGCATAAGGGTTAAAACGCCTGCCGAGGAATGTTTATTGTTTTTATTATTAAGATAAGAATGATAGTACCTCTTTGTCCAGGCAAGGAGGATTTTTTATTGTATAGGCAGTTGCTTATGCAGTAAGTTAGAGCGTAGGTACACTAAAAAAATAAGGAGGTGCACCATACATGGCAAAAGTGGAACTGAAAAAACCGATTGTTGAAGAAATTTCCGATTATATCAAAGACGCACAATCAATTGTACTGGTTAACTACAGCGGTATCAGTGTAGAAAACGACACAAAGATGCGTAAAGAATTAAGAGAAGCCGGAATCGTATACAAGGTATACAAGAACACAATGATGAATTTTGCGTTCGAGGGAACACCATGTGAAGAACTGTGCAAACATCTGGAAGGACAGAATGCCATTGCGATTTCTGCAGAAGATGCAACTGCTCCGGCAAGAATTCTTGCCAAATATGCAAAAACAGTTTCCACATTCGAACTCATTGCAGGGGTTGTCGAAGGTAACTACTGTGATAAGGCGGGTGTTGAAGCATTGGCAAGTATTCCATCAAGAGAAGAACTTCTTGGTAAACTGCTTGGCAGCATTCAGTCACCAATCACAAACTTTGCTCGGGTTATCAGCCAGATTGCAGAAAGCAAAGGCGGCGAAGCGGAAGCCTAGGACTTTTGTCCGAAGCTCCTAGAAGCCCGCAGAGACAAAAATCAATCATTATTAGAATTTTAAAATATCAAACGGAGGAAAATAAAAATGGCAAAATTAACAACAGCTGAATTTATCGAAGCTATTAAAGAATTATCTGTATTAGAATTAAATGAATTAGTAAAAGCATGTGAAGAAGAATTTGGTGTATCTGCAGCAGCAGGTGTAGTAGTTGCAGCAGGCGGAGCAGGCGCTGAAGCAGAAGAAGAAAAAGACGAGTTTGACGTAGAACTGACAGAAGTTGGACCAAACAAGGTTAAGGTTATCAAAGTAGTTCGTGAAGCTACCGGTTTAGGCTTAAAAGAAGCTAAAGCAGTAGTTGACGGAGCTCCTAAGGTTGTCAAAGAAGCAGTTTCAAAAGCAGAAGCAGAAGACCTTAAGGCAAAACTGGAAGCAGAAGGCGCTAAGGTTACATTAAAATAATCACCGAACGGACATCTGTAAGGGAAACACAAGAGCAGGACACGAAGTGTTCCTGCTCTTGTCAATGCACCTTCACTGTTACTGTTCGCAGCCTGCAGGGCTGTAAATAGTAATAATTAAAGTTTGTCAATAATATAGCTTGCTTCCAGGGTAGAGTCTGCGATTCCGATCCATGAAGCAGACATTTTAAGCATCAAAGATTCAGAAGGTGTCTGATCCGGATGGAGAAGGAATTCTACAGCCATTGCATAAAAGAGCTTTTCGCTGGCCTTGGAACGCTGTACGTAGTCCTGACCAATCTCTATCATGCCGTCCAGATTGGTATCATTGTTTTGAATCAGTTGATGAATAACATCCATGAAAACATTAAAATGTTCCTGATCCCATGCAGACAAGAATAAGCATTTGACCAAACCTTTGTTTATGAAGGGTTGATTTTTAATTAGTTTAAAAGCATCCTGAAAACGTGTGATATGTTGATGAGATAAAAAAATACGGGAGTCTATTAATGCGGATTCGCATTTATCTAACCATTTCACATACAGACCTCCTCTCGAGTAGATAAACTATTTTATTTTCTATTTTATCATACCATATGAAAACGTGGTTCACAAGCGTTGTCAAGAGTATTGTTACAGTTTGGAGATATGAAATTTCAAAGTTGAGATGTTACTGTTCGCAGCCCTATGGGCTGTGAATAGTAACTAAACAGGGCATTATAAAACAAAATAAAAAAATGTTGACATAGACGAATAAATATGATACAGTTGAAAATGCACTATTATGGCAAGATATGCCTACTTTCCCACATACACACGTATATGGATACTCCCAAAGCAGGCATGAGCGTAATAAATTAATCCATACAAGGGGTGAAACGTCAATGGAGAAAAACAGAATACGTCCGATTACTACCGGGAAAAGTATGAGGATGAGTTACCAGAGACAAAAAGAAGTCTTAGAGATGCCCAACTTGATTGAAGTTCAAAAAGATTCTTACAATTGGTTCCTGACGGAAGGATTGAAAGAAGTTTTTGATGATATTTCTCCTATCACTGATTACAGTGATAAGTTGAGCTTAGAATTTGTTGATTTTATTTTATGTGAAGACGAAGTGAAGTATTCCATCGAAGAATGCAAAGAGCGGGATGCCACATATGCTGCGCCTTTAAAAGTTAAAGTAAGACTATACAACAAAGAAAATGACGAGATCAATGAACATGAGATCTTCATGGGTGATCTGCCGCTTATGACTGCCACCGGTACGTTTGTGATTAACGGTGCTGAACGCGTTATCGTTAGTCAGCTGGTACGTTCCCCCGGCATTTATTATGCTGTTGCACATGACAAAGTTGGAAAAACTTTGTATTCGTCTACCGTCATTCCTAATCGGGGTGCATGGCTGGAGTATGAGACCGATTCCAATGATGTGTTTTATGTTCGTGTTGATAGAACCAGAAAGGTTCCGGTTACCGTCTTGATTCGTGCTCTGGGTGTTAGTACTAACGCGGAGATTATTGAACTGTTCGGTGAAGAACCTAAAATTTTAGCAAGTATTGCAAAAGATACTTCCGAGAATTATCAGGAAGGTCTTCTGGAGTTATATAAAAAAATCCGTCCGGGCGAGCCGCTGGCAGTTGAAAGTGCAGAAAGCTTAATAATGAGTATGTTCTTTGACGCACGCCGCTATGATCTGGCCAAAGTAGGACGTTATAAATTCAATAAAAAACTGATGTTTCGCAATCGTATTACCGGTCATATCCTGGCTGAGGATGTTATTGATACCACAACCGGTGAGATTATCGCTGAAAAAGGAATAGAAGTAACAAAGGAAATGGCAGATGCAATTCAGAATGCAGCTGTTTCGTTTGTATGGATCCAGACCGAGGAACGTAATGTTAGGGTATTGTCTAACATGATGGTAGATATTACGGATTTCGTTGATGTGAATCCCATAGAAGTAGGTGTCACAGAATTGGTATACTATCCTGTTTTGTCCAGGATCCTGGAAGCAAATCAGAATATTGATGATATCAAAGAAGCAATTAAACGGGAAATCCATGAATTGATTCCGAAACATATTACCAAGGAAGATATTCTTGCTTCTATTAATTATAATATTCATTTGGAATATGGTCTGGGAACAAATGATGATATTGACCACCTGGGTAACCGTCGAATCCGTGCTGTCGGAGAATTATTGCAGAATCAGTATCGAATTGGACTCTCCCGATTGGAAAGAGTCGTTCGTGAACGGATGACAACTCAGGACAGCGAAGGTATTTCCCCGCAGTCCCTGATCAATATCAAGCCGGTAACTGCAGCGGTGAAGGAATTCTTTGGTTCCTCTCAGCTGTCACAGTTCATGGATCAGAACAACCCGCTGGGCGAGCTGACCCATAAAAGACGTCTTTCTGCCCTTGGTCCCGGTGGTCTGTCCAGAGATAGAGCCGGATTTGAGGTACGTGATGTTCACTATTCTCACTATGGCAGAATGTGTCCGATTGAGACCCCGGAGGGTCCAAACATCGGTCTTATTAACTCGCTTGCTTCTTATGCCCGTATTAATGAATACGGTTTTGTTGAGGCACCTTATCGTATTGTTGACCACAGTGATATTGATAATCCCCGGGTTACCGATGAAGTTGTCTATATGACGGCTGATGAGGAAGATGATGCTCACGTAGCACAGGCCAATGAGCCGTTGGATGAAAACGGATATTTTGTGCATAAAAATGTTTCCGGCCGTTACCGTGATGAGACCCAGGAATACGAAAAGTCTATGTTTGAATACATGGACGTATCGCCGAAAATGGTGTTCTCCGTAGCGACAGCATTGATTCCGTTCTTACAGAATGACGATGCTAACCGTGCGCTGATGGGATCCAACATGCAGCGTCAGGCGGTGCCGCTTATGATCACCGAAGCTCCGGTTGTTGGTACCGGTATGGAAACCAAGACGGCTGTTGACTCCGGTGTATGTATGGTGGCAAAAAGAGCCGGCACTGTTATCCGTTCAACTTCCCGTGAAGTCGTTCTTAAATACGACGATGATGGAAGTACCCAAGTATATCATTTGACCAAGTTTTTAAGAAGTAACCAGAGTAACTGTTATAATCAGAAACCAATTGTCTTTAAAGGTGAGCATGTGGAAGAAGGTCAGGTTATCGCTGATGGACCATCTACCTCTAATGGTGAGCTTGCCCTTGGTAAGAATCCATTGATTGGCTTTATGACATGGGAAGGTTACAACTATGAGGATGCTGTACTTTTAAGTGAGCGTCTGGTACAGGATGATGTGTATACATCCATCCATATTGAAGAATACGAAGCAGAATCCAGAGATACTAAGCTGGGCCCGGAAGAAATTACGAAAGACGTTCCGGGTGTGGGTGATGATGCATTAAAAGATCTGGACGAACGAGGTATTATCCGGATTGGTGCGGAAGTGCGTGCCGGAGATATCCTGGTTGGTAAAGTAACTCCTAAGGGAGAGACTGAACTGACAGCAGAAGAGAGACTTTTACGTGCTATTTTCGGTGAAAAGGCCAGAGAGGTAAGAGATACCTCCCTGAAAGTACCTCACGGTGAATATGGTATTGTCGTTGACGCAAAAGTATTTACAAGAGAAAACGGTGATGAGTTGTCTCCTGGTGTGAATCAGGCGGTGCGTATTTATATTGCTCAGAAAAGAAAACTCTCTGTTGGTGATAAGATGGCTGGCCGCCATGGTAATAAGGGTGTTGTATCCCGGGTGCTGCCGGTTGAGGATATGCCTTATCTGCCAAATGGACGCCCGCTGGATATCGTGTTGAATCCGCTGGGTGTGCCGTCGCGTATGAACATCGGACAGGTTTTGGAGATTCACTTGAGCCTGGCTGCAAAAGCACTTGGCTTTAATATTGCTACGCCGGTATTTGATGGTGCAAACGAAGATGATATTATGGATACACTGGACTTGGCGAATGATTATGTTAACCATAGCTGGGAAGAATTCTCCGCTAAGCATAAAGATGAGCTGATTCCGGAAGTATATGAATTTTTAGAAGAAAACAAAGAACACAGAGCTGTTTGGAAGGGTGTGCCAATTTCCCGCGATGGTAAGGTAAGACTGCGTGATGGAAGAACCGGTGAGTTCTTTGACAGTTCGGTTACGATTGGACACATGCATTATCTGAAGCTGCATCACTTGGTTGATGATAAGATCCATGCCCGTTCTACGGGACCATACTCTCTGGTAACGCAGCAGCCTTTAGGTGGTAAAGCGCAGTTCGGCGGACAGCGTTTTGGAGAGATGGAAGTGTGGGCTTTAGAAGCGTATGGTGCATCTTACACCTTACAGGAAATCCTTACGGTTAAATCTGATGATGTAGTAGGCCGTGTGAAGACTTATGAAGCCATCATCAAAGGCGATAATATACCGGAACCAGGTATTCCGGAATCCTTCAAGGTGCTTTTGAAAGAACTGCAGTCGCTGGGACTGGATGTAAAAGTTCTGAAAGAGGATCAGACCGAAGTGGAGATCATGGAGACCATTGATTATGGTGAGACTGATCTACGCTCGATCATTGAGGGAGACAAAGGCTTTCAGAAGGATGAGTCTTACGGTGCATATGGATTCTCCAAGCAGGAATTTGAAGGAGAAGAACTGATTGCAGTTGAAGAGGAGGAAGAAGAAGATCTGGAAGAAGATGTTGCATTAGACCTGGAAGAAGCTCTTGACGAAGAGTAGGAGGTAACCAAATGGCAGAAACAGCAAATAAAGAAGCGTACCAACCAATGACCTTTGATGCCATCAAAATCGGGCTGGCATCACCGGAAAAGGTTCGCGAGTGGTCAAGGGGCGAAGTAAAAAAACCCGAAACAATTAACTACCGAACTTTAAAACCGGAAAAAGACGGTCTTTTCTGTGAAAAGATTTTTGGTCCAAGTAAGGACTGGGAGTGTCATTGTGGTAAATATAAAAAGATTAGATATAAAGGTGTTGTCTGCGATCGCTGTGATGTAGAAGTTACGAAAGCAAGTGTGCGCAGAGAACGTATGGGACATATCGAGCTTGCTGCTCCGGTATCCCATATCTGGTATTTTAAAGGAATTCCTTCCCGGATGGGATTGGTTCTGGATTTATCCCCGAGAACACTGGAGAAGGTACTATATTTTGCGAATTATATTGTACTGGATTCAGGGAACACGGATTTACTGTATAAACAGGTGCTGACTGAGAAAGAGTATCAGGATGCCAGAGAACGCCATGGCAGCGGTTTCCGCGTAGGTATGGGGGCAGAGGCGATCAAAGAGCTTCTGCAGGCAATTAACCTGATATCTGAGTCAAAGGAACTGAAGGCCGGATTAAAAGAATCTACCGGCCAAAAACGTGCCAGAATCATTAAGCGTCTGGAAGTGGTGGAAGCTTTCCGGGAATCGGGTAACCGGCCGGAATGGATGATCATGGACGTTGTTCCGGTAATTCCTCCGGATTTACGTCCGATGGTTCAGCTGGACGGCGGTCGTTTTGCAACATCAGACTTAAATGACTTGTACCGTAGGATCATCAACCGCAATAACCGTCTGAAAAGACTGCTGGAGCTGGGTGCTCCGGATATAATCGTTAGAAATGAAAAAAGAATGCTGCAGGAAGCTGTGGATGCATTGATTGACAATGGCCGCCGCGGACGTCCGGTTACCGGACCGGGTAACCGTGCACTTAAGTCTCTTTCCGATATGCTCAAAGGTAAATCCGGACGTTTCCGTCAAAACCTTTTGGGTAAACGTGTTGATTACTCCGGACGTTCGGTTATCGTCGTAGGACCGGAACTGAAGATTTATCAGTGTGGTCTGCCGAAAGAAATGGCAATTGAATTATTCAAACCATTCGTTATGAAAGAGCTGGTAGCTAACGGTACTGCTCATAATATAAAAAATGCCAAGAAAATGGTAGAAAAACTGCAGCCGGAAGTATGGGATGTCTTAGAAGAAGTAATCAAAGAACATCCGGTTATGTTAAACCGTGCTCCTACGCTGCATAGACTTGGTATTCAGGCATTTGAACCAATTCTGGTAGAGGGTAAGGCGATCAAGCTTCATCCACTGGTATGTACTGCATTTAATGCGGATTTTGATGGTGACCAGATGGCTGTCCATCTTCCGCTTTCAGTAGAAGCACAGGCAGAATGCCGCTTCTTGCTGCTGTCACCGAACAACTTGCTGAAACCATCCGATGGTGGTCCGGTAGCCGTTCCTTCCCAGGATATGGTCCTTGGTATCTATTATCTGACCCAGGAACGAGAAGGGGCAAAAGGTGAGGGTAAAGCATTTAAGAATGTCAATGAAGCGATTCTGGCATACGAAAATGGGGCAATCACATTGCAGACCCGGATCAAGGTTCGTTGTGAAAAGAAAACAGCAGATGGTGAAGTGCTTCAAGGTAATGTAGAATCTACATTGGGCCGTTTCCTGTTCAATGAAATTTTGCCGCAGGATTTAGGTTTTATAGATAGAACGGTTCCGGGCAATGAATTAATGCTGGAAATAGATTTCCATGTTGGTAAAAAGGGATTGAAACAGATTCTTGAAAAAGTTATCAATACCCATGGTGCTACTAAGACGGCAGAAGTGTTGGATGATATTAAGTCCACCGGATACAAATATTCTACCAAAGCGGCAATGACCGTATCTATATCTGATATGACCGTTCCGTCTGAAAAGCCCGCGCTGATCAAAAAAGCAGAAGATACGGTAGAGATGATCACAAGAAACTTCAAACGTGGTCTGATCACCGAAGAAGAGCGTTATAAAGAAGTTGTAGATATCTGGAAAGAAACGGATGATACGCTGACGAAAGCGTTGCTGGAAGGTCTGGATAAGTATAATAACATCTATATGATGGCTGACTCCGGAGCACGTGGTTCTGATAAGCAGATCAAGCAGCTGGCAGGTATGCGTGGTTTGATGGCTGATACAACCGGCCATACGATCGAGCTGCCGATCAAGTCCAATTTCCGTGAGGGTCTGGACGTACTGGAATACTTTATGTCTGCCCATGGTGCTCGTAAAGGTCTTTCGGATACTGCGCTGCGTACAGCCGATTCCGGATACCTGACAAGACGTCTGGTAGATGTATCTCAGGATTTGATCATCCGTGAAGTGGATTGCTGCGAAGGCAAAGACGAGATTCCGGGAATGTCTGTGAAAGGATTCATTGACGGCAAGGAAGAAATCGAACTCCTGCAGGAAAGAATCACTGGTCGTTTCACCTGTGAAACAATCTGCGATAAGAATGGCGAAGTTATCGTTAAGGCAAACCATATGATCACACCGAAGCGTGCCGCACGCATTATGAAAGACGGTGTGGATGCCAAAGGCAAGCCGTTTGATATTTTAAAAATCCGTACCATTTTAAGTTGTAAATCCCGTGTTGGTGTTTGTGCTAAATGCTACGGTGCAAATATGGCTACCGGTGAAACCGTACAGGTAGGTGAGTCTGTTGGTATTATTGCTGCTCAGTCTATCGGTGAACCAGGAACACAGCTGACTATGCGTACGTTCCATACCGGTGGTGTTGCCGGTGGTGATATCACACAGGGTCTTCCCCGTGTCGAGGAGCTTTTCGAGGCCAGAAAGCCGAAAGGTCTTGCGATCATTACTGAGATTAAAGGTGTGGCTGAAATCCGCGATACCAAGAAGAAACGTGAAATCATCGTTACCGATAATGAAGATGGTAACTCCAAGACTTATCTGGTTCCATATGGATCCAGAATTAAGATTCAGGATGGTGCAATGCTGGAAGCCGGTGATGAGTTAACTGAGGGTAGTGTTAATCCTCATGACATCTTAAAGATTAAGGGTGTTCGTGCTGTTCAGGATTATATGCTCCGTGAAGTGCAGCGTGTTTACCGCCTTCAGGGTGTTGAGATCAATGATAAGCATATCGAGGTTATTGTTCGTCAGATGCTGAAGAAAATCCGCATCGAGACTAATGGCGATACTGAGTTTTTACCAGGCACACTTGCAGATGTGCTTGAATACGAGGAAGTGAATCAGAAGCTGATAGAAGAAGGAAAAGAGCCTGCAGAAGGTAAGCAGGTTATGCTGGGTATCACCAAAGCATCTCTTGCAACGAATTCCTTCCTGTCCGCAGCATCCTTCCAGGAAACCACCAAGGTTCTGACCGAAGCAGCTATTAAAGGAAAAGCAGACTATTTGATCGGTTTGAAGGAAAATGTTATTATTGGTAAGCTGATTCCGGCTGGTACCGGTATGAAGCGTTATAGTAACATTAAGCTGGACACAGATTTGGTTAAGAAAACACCGGTGGAAGAACTTTCGGAAAACGAATTGGATTTTGAAATGGAAGAAATCATGGATGAAAATGATGAACTCATTACATTGGAGGAAATGGAGTTTTCTGAAGAAGTTGAAGTGTAATTTTATTATTAAAGAGTAAGCAGCGAAGCGGATTATGAGGGTCTGCTTTGACTGTGTTGGCAGGCAGGACGCCGCTGTGTACGAGGTGCGGTGCGGTGTTGTTTGCAAAACCATAGCATGAGCTGCTAAAGATACTTACAGAAATAGAGCCCAAATCCACGGACTATCCACATTCAATCCGTTTTCTGGTGAAAACGCATTTCAGGTGGATACAAAAACTCGCTTGGGAAGCAAGTTTTTGCCGTGGATTTGGGCTCTAT
>Ga0153940_1001082_pt1 | contig 12645 bp, 7 predicted proteins | sample TSNJ024MetaG_FD_104736 | JGI IMG/M metagenome (GOLD analysis project Ga0153940, IMG submission 104736) | Attine ant fungus gardens microbial communities from New Jersey, USA - TSNJ024 MetaG | ecosystem: Host-associated > Fungi > Mycelium > Unclassified | place: USA: New Jersey, Brendan T. Byrne...
CCTGTAATTAAAGTCTTTCACCTATAAAAAGTTAAATAACTCACTATTGGAATATGTAAGCTGAAATTTGATATAATCATCTGATATTTTCAACTGTTTAACCGGTTCTTCATAGAAAAACGAATAATTTTGTTCAAGAACATTTTTTATGAATAGAAACATTTAAGTTAACCCGAATTTGTTACTTCTACTTTTTCTTAAAGATAATGAAACATAGCCTCAACATTGTTCTTTTACTGCTGGTAAGCATATGTATATATTCCCAAGATACATACCGGTTCAGAACCCTTTCCCCAAAAGGAGGATTCTATTATGACGGGGTACAGGATATAATTCAGGATGATGACGGCTTTATGTGGATATCCCTTGAAAATGACCTGCAACGTTTTGACGGATACGAATATAAAAAGTATTCATCCCATTTCCAGAATACGGATATTCCCACAACCTGCCTTTTCCATAATATGTATAAAGATATCCGGGGTTGTCTTTATGTCTCCACCAGTAACGGGCTTTTCAAATATCATAAGCAATCCGATTCTTTTCAGCAAATAACGGAGGGGAATATAGCTGCCATATCAATAGATACCAAAGATAATATATGGTATATATCCAAAGGAACGCTCTGCCGGATCAAAAAAGCAGGGGACAAACCCGAACCGGTCCTATATAACCAAATGCCGATGAACAACATCGGATACATTGCTAAAGGAGAATCCGGAATGTATTTTGCTTCATATTATAACAGGATTTATTATAGCAGCTATGAAAATCCGGGGAAAGTTACCCTTTTCCATCTTCTTCCTTCAGATCACTTTATTGCAGGAATCAGGCAAATAGACGGATATCTTTGGATACTGACAAAGAAGCATGGTGTTCTTAAAATGAATATTTTGTCACGTGAGATCGAAGAACAATTGTTATTTCGCGATAAAAATGAGAATACCCCTCTCCATACGTTTTATGTGGATAAAAATGGCAAAATATGGATCGGTACGCAAAAAGGATTGTATATAGTGAATCCTGTAACCAAAGAACACCGGCTATACCTTCATTCAAAGTCCGACAAGTTCAGTTTGCCGAACAACTCGGTGTGGGTAATAGCCGGGGACCGTTATAAAAACGTATGGATAGGAACTTATGCAGGAGGTTTATGTTATGTAAATCTGGATGAAAATACTGCATTCAGAACATATACGCCTTTTGAGAGTTCGCTAAATCATAATTTGGTCAGTAGTTTTGCCGAAGATGGGAACTCTTTATGGATAGGCACAGAAGGCGGAGGATTGAACTGTCTGGATAAAAATACCGGTATGTTTACATCTTACCAGCATATGGAGAACAGTAACAGCCTGTCATACAACAATGTAAAGTCGATAGCATTTGATTCCGAAAAAAAACTGTGGATTGCCATGTATAGGGGTGGCCTTGATTGTTTCGACACGAAAACAAAGAAATTCAGTCACTTTCTTAATAATCCGGGTGATAAAGAAAGCTTATACAGTAACGATCTCAGAAAGATTGTCCTCGAAGGGGATTCGGCGTTATGGATCGCATATCAGGCCAACCGTTCACTCATATCATATTTGTCGTTCAAAAGCGGAAAATTCACACATTATCCTTTTGACAAAAATGCTTATATACTCGACATGCAAAAAGACAATGACGGAAACCTGTGGATCATTACGCATGAACGGTTTTACAGGATGAATATAAAAACAAGGATTGTAGAAAATATTTCTTCCAAAGAACAGGAAACCCTTAATGCCCAGTCATTTTGCATGGATGCGGAAAATAATGTATGGATAGGGACAGTAGGGCGCGGACTTGTGAAGTATGATACTTCCGCGTCCCGGTTCATATCTTTCCGGGACATACTGAATTTTAATGTATCTGCCATATACAGCATGTGTTCCGATAACTCGGGATACCTATGGCTGGGTATGGACAACGGATTATTCAGGTATAACCCGGGAGATAATTCTTATCACAGGTTTGACGAAAGCGACGGGCTTCAGGGCCAGGTGTATTATCCTCTGGCTTCTTTTAAAAGCCGCACGGGGGAACTTTATTTTGGTGGCACCAATGGCTTTACAGCCATTAATCCTCAGAATATTAAATTCAATTCTCTCATACCGGAGGTCATTATTTCCGATTTTTATATAGATAATGTTCCTGTAACGTCAGGATCGGATATATTAAACAATGAGATTATATTGAATCATAATCAGGCGAATTTCGGATTCCGCTTTTTTTCAGATAATTATCTGTCCCCCCATAAGAATATGTTCAGGTACCGCTTACGGGGATACGACGACCGCTGGATAACCGTTGATGCTTCCAGCCGTACGGCCATGTATTCGAAAGTTCCTGCCGGGACATACTATTTTGAAATATCAGCAGCCAACAATGATGGTATATGGAATAATACGCCGACAGTTATAAAAATAGAGCGCAGGCCGGCCCCTTGGGTAAGCTGGCCAGCTTATTTACTGTATACGGTTTTGGTATTATCAGTCCTGGGCATCATTCTGCATTATTACAAGGACAAAAGAAAATTAAAAATGCAGCTTTACCTTGACAATCTCGACAGGCTGAAAAAAGAAGAGATCCACCAGTCTCAATTACGTTTTTTTACCAATATATCGCATGATTTCAGGACACCGCTATCACTAATCCTCGCCTCGGTAGATAATCTGAAACAGGAAGGACTGAAAGAATATTATTACTGTATACTGCATAACAATGCCCAACGGCTTCTAAACCTGGTAAACGAACTGATGGATTTCAGGACTGTGGAGAACGGTAAAATGCAATTACAGGTGCAACATCTTAATATAAACCGTCTGGTTACTGATTTGTCATGCGATTTCAGGGATTATGCTCAAAAACGCCATATAAGATTTGAAATAAAATGTGATCCCCGTATTCCTGAAACACTCTGCGCAGACAAGCAAATAGTGGAAAAGGTTGTGATGAACCTCCTTAATAACGCTTTTAAATATACAAAGGATGGTGGTGAGATTGTTATAGAAACATATTCCCACTATTCTGAATTTTCATCAAAGTATAAATACAGCCACACGATTCTTGAAAATCCGGTTCCTGAAAAAGCTTTTCTTCTGGTTGTCCGCGATACCGGAGTAGGTATATCCGGGAATTCAATCGGTACTGTTTTTGAAAGGTTCTACAAAGTAAATACAGCGAACCTGAATGAACATCTTGGGACCGGAATAGGTTTGGCTTTGGTCAAAAGCCTGATATTATTACACAAAGGTACAATTTCCATTTTCAGTGAGAGGGATAAGGGTACTGACATTGTAGTTTATCTTCCTGCCGATGAATCGGTTTATGATGAATCCGAGTTCGATGATACAGGAAAGAAGGAAGATGAATCTATAAGCAGGGAATTATTACCCAAAAGCAATAGCGGCAATTCGGACAGTATGGACGATATATTCCTGCGCAATAAAAAGAGGATACTGATAGTTGAAGACAATGCCGACCTGAAAATTCTCCTGTCGAATTTTTTATCACAACATTACGAGATAATTTCGGCTGCCGATGGAGTCGAGGCTTCCTGTATTTTGGAAGACACGGATGTGGATCTCATTCTCAGCGATATAATGATGCCCCTGAAAAACGGGGTCGAACTACTGCGTGAAGTGAAAGAGGATATAAATACATCCCATATACCGTTTATTTTGCTGACTGCAAAAACAGGGCTGGAGTCTAAGATAGAAGGTGCCGGGTCCGGAGCAGATATTTACTTTGAAAAACCCGTCGACCTGAATTTGTTATTGTTGTCTATCCAAAATATCTTCAAACGCCAGCAAAACCTGAGGGAATATTATGCAAAAAACTATTACGTGGACAGTGCCGAACTATCAGCAAATGAACAGGACAATATTTTCCTGAAAAGATTGATAGAAACCATAGAGGTAAATCTTAACCAACCCAATATAGATGTTAATTATATCGCTTCCGAATTATCCATGAGCCGGAGCAAACTGTATTCAAAAGTGAAGACTCTTACAGATAAATCCATTGTCGAATTTATTCTGAATTACAGGTTGAGGAAAGCGGCACGGCTGATTATCGAGCAGGATATGTCTATACTTCAGGTAATGGATAAAGTCGGTATCAAAAGCCAGTCTTATTTTTCAAAGGCTTTTAAAATCGAATTCGGAGAAACACCTGCTGCTTTTGCTGCAAAGCATAAAAGAAAAACGAATCTGTAATTGATTTTATCCCTTACAATACTGCATGAACAAACAGCTTGGCATTTAGAGCAAAAAATAAAGCAATAATAGCATATCAAAAAATGCCCGTCTTAATTATACCTAAAATACATTTGTTTAACTTTTTAAACAGATGCTATGAGAAACAAACCGAGGTATAGTCCCGACTATACTCTTCTGCGTTATTTATTATATATGTTCATGTTGGCAGGATGTACCACCTATCCTTCCGCTTCTGTCTTATCGTCCACGATAGACAAGCACCGCATTAAATCGGCAATGAAAAAAGTTGCCGACTGGCAAATAGGCAATTTCAGGTATTCCACGACCGGGAATCTGCATGATTACGGAATAGACGCATGGACGAATGCTACCTTATATATTGGTATGACCGAATGGGCAAAAATTGCGGGCGATTCAACTTACTATCACTGGCTGACTGATATAGGTTTAGCCGGTAACTGGAAGTTAGCCGCCAATTTTGCGAGCTATCCCAAATACCGGATGTATCATGCAGACGAGTTGTGTATCGGACAGTTTTATCTGAATATGTTTGATTTATACGGAGATGAAAAAATGGCATCTTCCACAATAGAAAGACTCGACTGGATAATCGGCAATCCCCAAGATTCAACAATGCTTATATCCAATAAGCAGTCATGGACATGGTGCGATGCTTTATTTATGGCTCCGGCTGTGTACGCACACACGGCAAAAATTAAGGGTGATGACAGATATCTTGAATACATGGATAGGGAATTCAAAAGGACATATAACTTCTTATATGATAAGGAAAACAGACTGTTCTTCCGGGACAGTAGTTACTTTGACAAAACAGAAGCAAACGGAGAAAAGGTCTTCTGGGGAAGAGGTAACGGTTGGGTTGCCGCAGGACTTGTAAATATATTGAAGCTACTGCCCGAAAATTCCGCTTACCGTCCTTTCTACGAAAACTTATTCAGGGAATTTATCCCTTGCCTGGCTACATTGCAAAGCCCCACCGGTTTCTGGCATGCAAGTCTTTTAGATACTGAAAGCTATCCTTCCCCGGAAACCAGCGCGACTGCCCTTATTACATATGCCTTAGCTTATGGAATCAATGATGGATTACTGGGAAAGGAAGAATACAAGCCAGTTTTGAAAAAATCATGGGAAGCCTTGCTCTCGACCGTAGATAAGGATGGAAAGGTCGGCTGGGTACAACCTATCGGAGCGGACCCTAAAAAAGTGACCGGAGACATGACCGCCAGTTATGGCGTGGGAGCTTTTCTTTTGGCCGGAAGCGAGATATTCAGAATTAATAAGTAAAAAACATGTTGTATTGCGAATTAAAGCAGCCGAAATCATATGAAAGTGCAAAATAAAACACACAATTTATCATTTTTTAATCCTCATTATTTGGGTATTAACCCTATTTTATTAGAGAGAGAGAGAGAGAGAGAGAGAGAGAGAGAGAGAGCCATACTATAATTTTTTTCTTTATTTCAAAGGAAAAGTACCTTCTTTTATTACAGAACAAAGGATGTTTATCCGGAAACCTGAAAGTTCCGGATAAACATCCTTTGTTCTGCATTTATACTTAAGTAACCTTAGAATTTCCAGTATTCATAACCCGAAATGATACCAAAATTCATTTATCTTATTAAATCTATGTTATATGAAACATTTATCAAAAAAGAAGTATGTTATTGAATTATCCTCTGGTAGGATATTCATGTTACTGTTATTCACTTTTATGTCGATAGCTTGTATCAAAGCCCAGACAATTAGCGGAACGGTAACGGACGATAAGAACGAACCTCTCATAGGGGTCAGTGTCGCCGTAAAGAATACGACTAAAGGAACGATGACCGATGTTGATGGGAAATATAATATCACCGTTAACGATCAAAACGCCGTTTTGGTATTCTCACTGGTCGGATATGCGAAGCAGGAGATTCAGACAGGCTCTAAGACTGTGATTAATGTGCAGCTTGCGGAAGATTCAAAGCTGTTGGATGAGGTTGTAGTTGTGGGGTTCGGTACCCAAAAGAAAGTGAATCTTACCGGAGCTGTAAGTGCGGTAGGAGCCGAAGCTTTCGAAAACCGGCCCGTGACAAGTGTGGGACAGGCATTACAAGGTGTTGTCCCTAACCTGAATATTACTATGGGTGATGGAAAGCCTTCCACTGTGCCAAACTTTAATATCCGTGGAACTACTTCGATTGATTACAATTCAACTGACAATAGATGGGAATTAAAAAACGGAGAACCATTGATTCTGGTTGATGGAGTAGAGATGAGTTCTACATTGGTAAATCAAATGAATCCAAACGACATAGAGGGTATGAGCGTCATCAAAGACGCATCGGCTTCTGCTATTTACGGGACAAAAGCGAGCCGTGGCGTTGTGCTGATTACCACCAAGTCTGGTAAGTTCAATCAGAAAGGAAAAATAAGTTACAGTTACGATATTTCATGGGATAAACCTTCGGCTCTTCCCGATATTATGAATGCATACGAAATTCAACGCTTTGTAATGCAAAACTCAGAATGGACGCTTGGTACTGTCAGTGATCTGGATAAGAGAAAAATGGAAGCCATAGAGAAATATATGGCAGACCCGAACAATCCAGATAATCGTTATATGATGAATGGAAATTCTATCGTATGGGTAGGAGATATGAATCCTTACAAATTGGTTGTGCGTGACTGGACCCCGACACAAAAACACAACCTGAGCATATCAGGTGGTACGGAAAAAGTTGCCTATCATCTTTCGCTGGGTTACCTCTCCGAAGATGGTATGTATAAGATAGGCGAAGATAAATATAACCGCTACAATATAGCTACCCGCTTTAACGCGAAAGTAACAAACTGGTTTAACCTCGAAACAAAGGTTAATTATAATCGTTACAGTTATGATGAACCATATGTGCCTAGTTACAAGGGGAATATATGGTCTGTATTGAAACAGGACGCCGACAAGAATATCAATATGCCTATCAAAACACTGGCTTCCGATCCGAGCGGTGAACAATGGACGGATAATTACCTCGCATGGCTGGATTATGGCAACAGGACGGTTACAAACAGATGGACTACAGCTTTATCCGTATCTCCGGAATTTATTGTTATCCCGAATACGTTGAAACTCAAGGCGGATCTTTCCTATCTACCGCAAGGGCGCACAATGAGGCGCAAAGACCCTTCGCATTACTATATCACTTATACATGGTCACCGGTAAGCGAACAGCAAGAATATAAAGAAAACCGCGGAAGATTTGAGAAAGATGTTACCGACAATTACCAAATCAATGTGTATGCAGATTTTAACAAAACATTCAAAGAAAAGCATACACTTTCGGCTATACTCGGGTTCAATCAGGAATATGTGGAATACAGCCAGTCTGTTCTTAACCTTCGTAATTTATTTTCACCGGATGTCTTAAATCCTAATGCAACGGAAGACCCGACTTTAAATACAATGGAAACCTCGGCACAAAAGAGAACCGGAAGAGCAGTGTTTGGCAGGATCAACTATAATTATGCTAATAAATACTTGTTCGAAGTAAACGGACGCTACGATGGCAGCAGCCGTTTTACACAGGACGGACGCTACTTTTTCTTTCCTTCTTTCTCTGCCGGATGGAGGATATCGGAAGAACAATTCATGGATGTTTCGAAAGAATGGCTCTCAAACCTGAAAATAAGGGTTTCGTATGGTAAACTTGGTAGCCAACCCGATTCCTATTACCCGTATCAGCCATCAATGAGCTCAACAAGTTCCAATTACTGGATTAGTGGGAATTGGAGTAACACAGTTAATGCGCCTAATTTGGTGTCTCCTTATCTGACTTGGGAAAAAACGGCAACCACCAACTTTGGGTTGGATGCGACCTTCCTTAACCGTTTGAATTTTTCATTGGACATATTTGAACGCAAAGTTTCCGATATTCTTGTAGAAGGAAGTGCCGCATATCCGAATTTGCTGGGTGCGACACCACCTCGTGAAAATTCCGGCGTCATCAGGGGGAGAGGATGGGAACTTACATTGGAATGGAAAGATAAATTAGCCAACGGTTTGCAGTATAATGCAGGACTTGTCCTGTCAGATGCTGTGACCAAAGTGCTGAACTATCCGTCCAATGCTATAAAAACACTAGGAGACTATATGTACTATAACGGTATGACCGTAGGCGAAATCTGGGGATATGAGACAGGAGGCATTTTGCAGGCGGAAGACCTCGTGCTAAATGGCAATCAATATGTTTTCTATGGCCCCCGGCATTCGGGCAATCTTTATCCGGGCGATCCGTGGCTGAAAGACCTGAATGGCGACGGAGTCATCAACACAGGCTCCAACACTGCCGACGATCCGGGAGACAGGAAAATTATAGGGAACAATACACCGCGTTATAAATTCGGTGTCACACTGGGAGCTTCATGGAAAGGTTTCGACCTCAGTATGTTGTTACAGGGAGTAGTTAAACGTGATTTATGGATCGGCAGTACAACTTACTGGGGTGGAGGTACTAACAATGCCGGTAGTAAATGGATGTACGAGCGCTCATGGAAACCCGATCAGACAGACGCGAAGTTTCCTCGTTACAGGTCTGCGGCAGGGGCGCCATCCGTCCAGACCGGCTGGTTGGTAAACGGAGCCTACCTGCGTATGAAGCAGGCAGTATTAGGTTATACCGTTCCGGCGTCTTTGCTGAAAAAATTGCATGTCGAAAAGTTACGCTTTACATTGTCGGGATACAACCTGTTTGAGATTACGGAAGTACCATCAATTTTCGACCCGGACCAGATTTCGGACAGCTATCCTCAGAAAAGGACGATTGCTCTGGGCGCTCAGATTACTTTTTAAACATTAATAATGAACCAAGTTATGAAAAAAATAATAAAATATATTGCAATCGGTTGTGTTTCGATAGGCTTTTCGTTAAGCTCGTGTAACGATGGTTTTATGCAGCAGGACCCTATCCAGAGTCTCGCCGAAGGTGTGTTTTTGAAGAACGAAGGCGACCTGCCTTTGTACCTTAATCAGCTGTATAACGTATATGCTCAAGGGCATCAGACAGGCAACGCCTATTCTTATAGTCCGCCGTTTTTTATTACACGCGGAAGCCAGATTATATATGGTGATATATTTACCGACAATGCCATAGGATTCAGCAACACTTCCGGCGATATTGTAAATCGTATGCAAGGTACCTGGCAGGTACCTTCCAGCGCGACATCTTCGCTTGATAATGCAGACAACACAGGCTGGAGATGGAATAACCTGCGTACCATTAATTATTTTCTCAACCACTATCGTGAGGCGGAAGCATCAGTGAGCAGCCCGGAACTTTTAAATAAATATGCGGCGGAAGCTTATTTCTTCAAGGCATGGGACTATTACCAAAAAATAGTCGCTTTTGGTGAAGTACCATGGCTGGAGAAGGATTTGAATATAGATTCTCCCGAATTGTATTCCCCGCGTACTCCCCGTGCGGAACTTGCCGATAAGATATTGGAATGCCTTAACTATGCCGTACAGCACATAAGTACTGAAAGCGGGGCAACCGGGCGCATCAACCGTGACATGGCAAATTTCCTGAAAGCGCGTTTTTGTCTGTTTGAAGGCACTTTCCGCAAATATCATACCGAATTGAATCTGCAAGCTACTGCCAACAAGTTCCTCGAAGAATGTGCCGCAGCATGTAATGAAATTATATCTTCCGGTAAATATCAATTATACAATGTACCGAGCGAGGTAGGGAATGATCCTTACTGGCACTTGTTCAAATTGAATGGTATGACAGGTGGCGATCACAAAGAAGCGATTCTCGCGCGTGTATATGATGGCTCTAAACTTGGGCACGGAACTTCCCGCTATTTCAATATGAACAGGGGAAATGCTAGCGGACGCTATTGTAAAGGGGCGACGAAAGACCTGGTAGACGAATATTTATGTATAGACGGATTACCGGTTACTTCAAGCCCGCTTTTCAAAGGTTATGACGGCGACGACTGGCGCGAACTGGATAATCGCGATCCACGCCTGCGGCAAACGGTCGTGAAACCGGGTGAATACATTACTATTTTCAACAGGGACGAAAATGGTGGTGTAATTAACCAGGCGCTTCAAGGTCTTAAATATCCCGAAATTACTTACAATTGTCCTACTGCCAACCAGACGCCGACCGGCGGTCCTTGTGCCACCGGTTATATGTTTGTCAAACACTGGACGAATGAACAAATAGATAATGGTTCAACAACAAGTGGAACACAGACAGCCCTGATTTTCCGTTATGCGGAAGCTTTGCTGATGTATGCAGAAGCCAAAGCGGAATTGGGTACAATTACCAATGAAGACCTCGATCTTACTGTCAATGCTTTACGCCTGCGAGCCGGTTTTGACTTCACTAAATATCCTAACAGCAAGCTGGCTTTGCAGAATATCCCTGCTGATGCCCGTCTGGACAATCTGTATCAGCAATATGCCGGATATGTTCCTGGTCCGATCCTTCGCGAAATACGCCGCGAACGCCGCATAGAAATGGCTATGGAAGGTCTTCGCCGCGAAGACTTGGTGCGCTGGAAAGCCGGTAAATTTATAGAAAAACCTATACGGGGTATGAAGTTTACGGCAGAAAAACAAAAGCTATATGACGGAACAAACACAAGTAAAGCTAAGAATGCGCCGAAAGCGACACTTAATTCGGATGTCTTTGTAGACAGTGAAGGCTTTATCATTGGTTATCCGAAAAGTCCGAATGTAACAAATGGGATTGTAAAATGGGACGACAAATATTATTATAATCCGATTCCTTTGCAGGAACTTGAGTTAAACAAGAATTTGACGCAAAGTCCCCAATGGCAAGATATAAAACGTTAATTAGTAACCGTCAAATAATAAAACATGAAGAAAATTATATATTTATCAGTTCTGGCAATTATTATGCTGGTTAGCAGTTGTGATCCGCAGGGGTTCGAACCGGATAATGATGGAAAAGTTACTTCAATAGCCGTAAAGGAAGCCGTTTATGTAAGTACGGGAACGCCGTCTATGCAAATCTCGTTCAAAGATAACGAAGAACTACAGCTTAATGTGGTAATCTTACCTCAAAGTGCTAAAAACCAAAAAGTAACCTTTACTAATAAGCATCCGGAATTAATGACTGTTACCGAAACCGGACTTCTTAAACCGAAGGCTTTTGGAACAGATACCCTGATAGTCAGCGCGACGGACGGGTCGGGGGTAAGCACACGGTTTATAGTGAATATTGTCGATCATATGGTGAAAGCCACTGCTATCAATATAGCTGCGGCAGCACAGAATAAGCAACTGAAAATAGGAGGCGCACCTTTCGATTTGGCCGCGAATGTAACACTCGCTCCGGCAGACACATGGAATAAAGCCCTTTCTTATGCATCCAATGATGAAGCTATTGTTACGGTTGATGCGGCTGGTATTGTAACTCCTGTTAGTGTTGGTTCTACAACGGTAACGATCAGGACAACGGACGGCAGTAACCTGTCGGTAAACTGGAATGTAAGCGTATTAGATGTGACAAGGACACCGGTGGATATAGACCGGACGAGTTGGACGGTAACTACGCAGACCCACAATGGTTATGGTTATGCATGGGATGGTAATACAAAAGAAAGTCCCGTAACAGGCTTACCCGAACATATGTTTGACGATCAATCCGGTTCATACCTGTCATTAGTGAAACCTGGCGGCAATGCAGCCGGACAACAACCTCCGGCAGATTCCGAAGCACCGTCGTTTATTGTTGATATGAAAACAGCGCAAGAGTTTGAGTATATCAAATGGTCACACCGGAGTGGAGCTTATACTAATCCGGATAACGGAAAAGCTGTATCAACCAATAATTACAATTATTTACGGGTATACGGCATTTATTTATACGGTAGTAATGACGGTACTAATTTCACCGCAATAACTCCTGCCGAACCTGCCGGAAATGATGCGAATATAGTCTGGATTCCGCAAAAAGTTTCGTATGTAGGCGGAGTTACATCGGTTGAAGACAAGCCTTATATTATTCCAATAACCCCATCTACCTATCGTTATGTCAAGGTAATCTTGACTGTGCAAAGTAGGACTTATGATGTTGATAAGTACCAGCATCCGGATTATCCCGGTAAAGGAGAACCTTCGAGCGGCAATACGATGCAAATAGCCGAATTCGGTTTAGGAAAAATTGTAATCGAATAAATATTCTTTACATAAATAGGGCAAGGTTATAATCGCCTTGCCCTATGTCTTTCTTGTTCAATTATATAAGAAACTGTTTTGATTTAACATTTAAGTTTATCAGTGTCGGTATTCGTTCTTTTTTTTATCTTATAGTAATAACCACATTACTTAATAAGATGGATAAAAGATACTATTGTACCGACCTTA
>Ga0153940_1001085_pt1 | contig 12627 bp, 8 predicted proteins | sample TSNJ024MetaG_FD_104736 | JGI IMG/M metagenome (GOLD analysis project Ga0153940, IMG submission 104736) | Attine ant fungus gardens microbial communities from New Jersey, USA - TSNJ024 MetaG | ecosystem: Host-associated > Fungi > Mycelium > Unclassified | place: USA: New Jersey, Brendan T. Byrne...
CGTCCCTCCTGAAATGAACCAGGAAAATAATAAATGCGCCGGATACAGGCCTCTCTCCTGAATCGTCCTCGCTGACACATGCTGGATCACAAAGTCTCCGGTTATCATATAATCAAGAAAAGGTACCAAAAACCATACACTTAACATAGCACTGTATATAACCGTCTTAGCAAGCACCAGAAAGGTTTCCTTCCGAAACACTTTTTTCCATAATATGATACACAGCAATATGGTAAATGCCCCCGCCAACTCACCGCTAAGCAAGTGGGACTGTATCAATCCGGTAAAGCCGATCATCAGGGGAATAAAACTCTTTTTATATTCTTTGGAATGAATGTCCTCCGTAAACACCCGGTAAAACCCATACACGATAAACGGCAGGAACAGAATCCCAAAGGTTTCCCCAAATGAACCGCAGCCATATGTTTTATAGATCCGGTATACGGACAGGGTATACAGGGCACTGCACAAAAGTCCAATGTACCTGTTTGTGAACATCTTACGAAAGCAATGATAAGCAGCCAGTGCTGTGGCTCCATTTATCAGAATGAAGAACATACGGTAGCTGGTCAGTACCGTAAATCCCGTCATACGGAACAGGGCAGCAATAAACAACAGTGTTTCACAGTAAAATATAGACGATGCATAACCATATCCCGTCTGCCACTCAGGTGCAATCCTTACCGGAAACTGTCCGGAACTAAGACCGTCTTTAATTCCTTCAATCCGCATCAAATGATATACCAGATCTCCACTGTTCAGTAAATAATCCGTCATCAAGGGCAAAGAAGAAAAGAGAATGACCAAAAAAAGACCAAACGCAACATTTTTCTTTTCCACAAGGACCTTATACGCTCTGTCATAACATACATATACATAAATCCCGTTGATGATAAGAGAAACACAAATCAATAAAAACAATAAAATCCGGTTAAGCGTATTTGTTTCACGTATGGTAAGCCCCGTAATCACCAGGCTTCCCGTACCGCCGTACTCAGCACGGACAATCAAGGTATCTGTATTCACCAACAGCCACATGTTAAAATCCGTGTGCGTGAGTCCACTGTACAAATGCTCTCCGTTGGTCAGCAGACTCTTATAATACGCAGTACTGTCTGTAACCGTACAGAGATTCTCCATATTTGTATCTGTTTCATAAGAAAGGGACACAGCATACACCCCGCTGCGCAGGGAAATGTCACGAAACTCCGCCACGGCTCCCGTCACTTCCATGGACGCATCCACATACAGTCCACCATGCTCCTCAGAATAAATAACTGCTTCCGCTGCTGCTGTACCAAGATCAAAATGATACACCTCATCCTTACCAAACAACCCGGCAATTCCAACCAACAACAGAAAAAGCTCAGCAAACAGTATAACCCTGAATTTTTTCTTTTTTAAAATTTTTAGATCCCTTACTTTTTTCCAAAAATCCATTCCGGTTCTTCCTCACTTCATGCTGCTATTTGCGAAACTGACTAATGAATAGTAATTTACCATTCAGTTGTCCGCCTTCATAGTAACATGCACATCCTATTTTATTCAAAGATTGCAGCAGATCAGCCTGGGTTACAATTCAGAGGGCAGCATCAAGTTCAACGCCTGGCGGTTAACAGTTACCGTAGTTTCCTGCGTAAAAGCTTGAGCCTGTAATACCAGTAAAACATTCTGCCTGACTTAATCTGCATACGAATCAGCTTTTGTTCTTCCGCTCCTGTAAATTCCTTATAATATACATTCTCCTGAAAATCAGGAAAATGTTTCACCATACCTTCTTTTAATTCCCGGATAAACGGATACCGGGGATTCCTCATACCCTGCATATAGGAAAACAACGTATTGCAATAGTATAATTCCGAGAATCGGTATTCGATTTCCTGACGGTACTCCTCCAGAAATCCTCGTTTTACACACTCCTCATAAAAAAGCTCTCCAGAGCGCATGCGGTCCCGGCACTTTTCCTCCGTAACTGCATGTACCGTAGAGGTATCATGCTGATAATAGTAATAAAGCGGCTCCTCTACCTTTTCAAACCGGGTAAAATAGAGTGACCATAGAGGCCCGGCACAATTATCCTCATAGAAAATGCCTTCCGGAAATGAAAGCCGGTTTTCTGCGATTACGCAGCGGCGGTATATTTTTATTACCATACTGCCGGAACGGAGAATCAATTTTTTATGCTTCTCCCGGTCAAGCACCCCTGTCTGCTCCATGGTATTATTCCGGATAACCTGCCCCGGATTCACGGTATCGGTAACCAGACTATAATCACAACCCACCAGATCCGCACCGGTTTCCTCTGCTTTCCCAAGCAGTTTTTCATAGAAATCCTTCCTAACCCAGTCATCACTGTCTATAAAGCTGACCCACTCGCCTTTTGCTTCCTTCAGTCCCGTATTCCTTGCTCCGCCCTGGCGTTTGTTCTGTTCATGTATGAATACCCTTACACGATCAGGATATCTCTTTTCATAGTCCCTTAATATATCCGGCGACTGATCTACGGAAGCATCATCCACCACCAAAATCTCATAATCCGAAATGGTCTGTGACAGCAAGGAATCCAGACAACGGTTCAGCTTCCCGCCCTCTGCCATATTATATACCGGCACAATAATACTTACCTTCATAGACTGCCCCTTTCCAGAGCCGCCTTTCCATCGTCTATCCGGTACACCAGATCGCATTTTTCTATGGTCTGCAGACGATGGGCAATGATGATCAGCGTTTTCTTACCATGAAGCATATTGATGGAATCCATGATTGCTGCCTCCGTATCCTGATCCAGCGCCGAAGTTGCCTCATCCAGAATCAGTACCTCCGGATTGTTATACAATGCCCTGGCAATCCCGATACGCTGCCGCTGCCCTCCTGAGATACGGATTCCACGCTCCCCGATACCGGTATCAAGCCCCTGGGGCAGATTTTTTATAAATTCATCCAGCTGTGCATCCTTAAGTACCTCCCACAGCCTGTTTTCGTCAATCTCTTCCTCCGCCACGCCAAAAGCCACATTCCGCCTGATCGTGTCATCCAGCATAAATATCATCTGAGGAATATATCCAACATTCCTGAGCCAGGAACGGTAATGCTCCTTAATATTGACACCATCCGCATAAATATTGCCATTCTGCGCTTCCAGCAGTCCCAGCAGGATATCCACCACCGTACTCTTTCCAGCCCCTGAGGTTCCCACGATCCCAACAGATGTTCCTACCGGGATGACCAGATCGGCATGGTCAAATATCAGCTTGTCCGTACCCGGATAAGCATAACTGATATCACGCAGCTCAATCTTATCCTGTACCGGCAGCTTATCACCGGTATCCGCCGCAAATGTCATATCCACCTTGTCCGGGCTGATCTCATCCTGCAGATTGTCACTGACTCCCATAAAAAACGGTTCAAAATAAGAAATAGAGTTAATCTGATTATTGATTCTATTCACACAAGGCAGCAACACCATGGCCGCCGCCGCAAATACCACCAGGGTATCCACCATAGAGTCGGTACTGTTACCCTTCAGGATCATAACCAGCAGATAACCCATCAGGCAGATTACACATACTGTTTCAATCAGCAGCTTGGGGATATTATTATAAAGGCTGTATTTCTGCACGGCATTCACATACCCTTTTCCGCACTTGATATATTCTGATACAAAATACTGCTCCTTACAGGTTATCTTCACTTCCTTTATTCCCTGCACTGTCTGGGAAATCCATTTAAATAATCCACTGTAATAATTCTGGTTATCCTCACCGGCTTTGTACATAATGGGCTTCAATATCATCTTGATTACCAGAAGCAGACACAACAGCACACCTGCCAGCAGCATAGTCATAGCCGCACTCTGCACAAAGCAGAATATCACCAAAAATATAAATATAATACCGTCTGACACAAGCTGCAATAGAGACAGTATCAAAGCATACATATTATTCACATCCGAAGTAATACTCCTCTGAACCACCGCGGTATCCGCATTCAGATAAAATTCATATCCCCTGCGCAGATAATTCTTCATCATCCGTTCTGACGTACGGAACTGGTTGGTGTACACAAACCGGAGCGTCAGCTTCTCCTGCATGAATAAAAACAGATTTTTTACCACAAAAACCAGGATCAGCAATATCATGATAATTACCGTGAACCTTTGCACACTTCCCCCGCCAAACAATACATAAAAAAAGTGTACCAGATCATTAATATGGATCGCTTCACTGTCCATTACCACCTGCACCACCGGCAGAATGATACCAATACCAGCCGTCTGAAGCCCAGCGCCTATAATCATCAAAAACACCAGCCCCACCATGGTCCGCTTCTGTCTTTTATCCAATAACACACGTAATTTTTTAATTATCTGTGCCATACCTACTCCATTCGTAATTTATTATTACTGTTCCCAGACCGTTCAAATCTGCTCATTCTGTCTGTGAATCAGCGGATCTTCATAAGCATCCATAAAATCTTCTCCCAATCTCACCACTTCCCTGGCAAATTGAATCGCTTTTACCTCCGTCAGAACTGCCACCGCCTTTTTAAAACAAAGCCCCGGGAAAAAATTCAGCATTTCCATGGGAACTGTGGCATCAAACTGAGGATATTCAGAAAAAAGCTTCCGATAATCAAGCGCATCCCTGGGATGGGGTTTTAAGAAAATCGTCCCCTCTGATGCATATATACCGATGATATCCCGGAAGATACGTTCCCGCACATCCAGTGTACACAATGGATCGGTAAGGATCAATATGGCATCACCCTTCTCCCGGCTTTCTTCTATCTTCTCCTCCAGCACTTCCCTGTCCCTGATAAATGCTTTCAGGATCAAATCCTTATCCGCCCTTGTCAGCCTGTCAACCAGCGCTTGTCTTGGTTGTTCTATATAACGGGGACAAGGATATTTAATTGCAGAAATATCATTGACCTCCATATCCAGGCAATATTTACCGTATCCATTCTGGACAAAGATCAGATTCAGCTGCTGAGACAAAAACACCTTTAACTTAAAATTACCCCTGTTATCATATCTGGCAGCATCAAAATTCTTCAGACAATTCAGACCATCCTCCAGAGCATGATAGTAAATACGGTTCTGATTCAGATAATATCCAATAGGATCAGAATCGCAGTATACATAAATATCCTTATAGGTTCTTAAGTCCACCGGTATAAACGGCGCTTCCAGTCTGGCATAATCTCTTGTAAACCGCATCCGGTACCACAGATTTCCCAGAAAATTACCGGTTCCCTTCCGCCATTTGGATAGCTCCGGAAAGAAATCCTCTCTTTTTTCATCAAAGGGAATCACTTCCGCAAATAATCCGGTACTCTCTATCCGGGATTTTAAATCCTCAAAATCAATGGAAAGGCTGCTGAGCATCAGGGAGGCTTGCGCATGCCCGTCTTCCAGAAGGGCACGCCCGTCTTGTAGAAGGGCAAGTTCCTTCAGAAAAGTGATATATACATGATAATACGTATGACAGATGTATATCCGTTCCTTCATAACGCGGCTTCCTTTCTATACTTTCGCAATATTTTACCATTTTAGCATAGTTTTGCCAAAAATAAAACCAGATAATCTAAAATTAGATTAATCTGGTACAATTCACTTTTGGGAAACATAATCTTCCTGCCAAGTATTATCATGAGTAGAATGCTGCAAATTCGTAAAGCAATAAAACAGCAACATAAGACGGGAGCTTCACACCAGCCACGCTGCATACAGCGGAAGTGAAATAATATTATTTTCAAAACCAAAATTCTTTCCGGATATCCGTATTATATCTGAAGTTTTGTATGAATTCTGATAGACTGATAAACTTCTTGATTTTACATGCTCTCTAGCCTTCACTTCAACAGGTATAACCCTATTCTCTTTCTCCAAAATAAAATCAACCTCTGCATTACCACCCGAAGTCCAATAATAAAGTTTATAGCCATTCTGCTCCAGTACATTGGCAATATAATTCTCTGTCAGAGCGCCAATAAAGATATGTTCATTCCCACTGATAATATCATATGAAGTCACTCCCGCCTTGGCAGACAATAGTCCAACATCGCTCATATACAATTTAAAAGATGCCAGATTCTTATAGATCTCCAGTGGGTGTATTCCATGCTCAACCTTCTCACATTTAGTTACAATACCTGCAGCCTGCAGCCAGTCAATGGATGCTCCAAAAAGGGAAGCTTTTCCTCCTTGTGCCACTACTTTATACTGGAACTTCTTATTATCCTTTGCCAACTGGGCAGGGATACTGTCAAAACATGCCATAATTTTAGTAGTCTCAGTTGGTGTTGCATATTTTACCATATCAGCAACATATGCATCCAGTATCTCATGCTGAACCTCAATTGCTTCCATCAGACTTTTTTCTTCAATGTATACATCAACAGCTTCCGGCATACCTCCCACTATCAGATATTCACGATATAGCTGCATGGCTTTTTCATGTAATATATAATCCATCTTTTTCTTTTGTGTATAACAGCTTCTGATCTCTTCTGCCAACATATCCTCATGTAAAGCCCGCAAAAATTCTTCAAATGTCATAGGATACATGTTAAGTTGCTCCACTTTACCAACAGGAAAACTATATTTTTCACGGTTAAGTGCAACCCCAAGCAGGCTGCCTGCTGCAATCACATGATACTGGGGCACGTCCTCCAGAAAATATTTTAATGATGTCAGTGCTCGTTCACAGGCTTGGATTTCATCAAAAAATATTAACGTACGCTCCGGATCAATTTTTTGTTTAAAATAAATTTCAAGTCGGTGCAGTAAAAAAGAGGGAGAGATATTCTCCTCAAAATCTTTAACCACCTTTCGATCTATTTCAAAATTTAAATAAAGTATATTATCAAAATATTTTTCTCCAAATGCTTTAATTATATAGGTTTTACCCACCTGTCTGGCACCATGAATAATCAGGGGTTTTCTACGCTTCTTATTTTTCCAGTAAATTAACTGCTGTTCAATATTCCTCTTCACATGAACCTGCCTTTCATATTTATAACAACAACTTTATAATCGTATTCTTTATATTATTCTAACACAATACACAGTTAAGTCAAGTAAAGTGTTACTATTTCCTTTTTTCGCCACTTAACTGTGTTTATTTTTTTTTACCCTTTACTCTGTTCATACCAAAATGAATCTATTATCTCAATCCACATCATAAGCAAGACGGCTACCCATGATGCCATGGAGCACTACAACTCCCTCCATTGTCCATCGAAGACGAACCGGCTTGACCTCTTGTCAGCGAAACCTGATACAAACTCAACCCATGGAATAATCATCATCATTCCGTGCATGTTTTTCGCAGGTAATATTGTCAACAATTGCACGTTCAGGCGTGGGAACCAGTAAATTATTAAACCGTCTGACAAAATGTTTTGTGTCAATATTAGACTTAATATAGTATCTTGTCAAAGTTATGGAATACATATTAAGCAACAACCTAAAAATGCACAATAATATACCTCCCCATATCCACAATAGCACCCTCCTCCGGAAAGGAAGGCAGGACCAGAGAGTACTCCTCCGCTTCCGCATACAGGCTTTGATCTGTCTGCGCCTTCAGTTCATGTCCATGCATGGAAAAGAAGCGGATCAGCTCTTCGTTGGTATCAAAGGCATAACGTCCCCAGTCCAGTACGGATAAGGATGGCGTCTGAGCCACCCATACACCATAACTGCGGTAGAATTTTTCCAGCAGGGTATCATCCACCAGGCTGGTTATGCGGAGCATTTTATAGTAAGTTTCACTGCCGTATTCCACATAGGCATCTGCGATGATGCTTTTGGGAATCTCATAGGTTCCGGTAAATATAATGGGTTTGTCGGTATCATAGCTTTTCTCCAGCTCATAGGCAATCTGGTTCATTGTATTTTTTGCATCTTCGTATTTCAGATAATCTATATAGAACCACTTGTTCATATCAGCACATTGATTAAACAGAATAACTGCCATAATTGCTATGAGAATTTTCTCCGGTACTCTTTTCAGTGTATGTAACAATCCCTTTTTCAGATTCAACCGTCCCACGTACTTTTTCAGATCCTGGCAGAATAGAATAAGCTGCAGAAGTCCCCAGGCACTGAACAGGGGAAGAAACTGCGCTGCCCGATACAGGGTAGCCTTACCTTCCACAATGATCAGCAGGAACGACACCAAAATACTTCCAACAGCAAGCACCGCAATCCAAGGATCCCTTTGCTGTACAGTCCTGTATATACTGAAGATGATCAAAATTATGGCAGAAATCACATATATTTTGATGGGGTAGTAAGCATAGGCAAATACGCCGTACATAACAAATACTCTTTTCAATATCATGGCAAATTCACTGAAGGCTCCGGATTCGAACATCCAGTTGGATATTTCCCATATGGAACGCTGTACCGCTTCGTCCTGTAGTCCTTCCAGCCGGAATACTCCGACAATAAGATGTATCATCAGGCTGCGCAGGATAATGCCAATAACCGCAAGCACAGCCGCAGTAAGCAGTCCTTTTAAAATACACACCTTTTTCCCTGCAAGCCGGCCTGCTCCAAGCATGATACAGGCTCCTGCCAGAAATACGATCATAAAGGATTCGTAGCATCCAAGAGAAATAAACAGGAACACTGCACAGGAAAGTGCCCATAAAACCACAGCCGCATCCAGGGTTTTCTTCTTCCATGACCAGATCATGGTCATATTCTCCATACATTCCCACAGGCAGCAGAGACTAATCCCGCAGGCCAGATAGCCTGTGGCCACGCCGTTATGCAAGTGATAAGTAAATACCTCACTAATCAGCGGATTAGACAGAAACAGACAGGAAAAGAGCACATACCCATACATGGGAATCTGTTCCCGGAAAATACGTCTCAGCAGTGCACACCATACGGACACTGCTGCCATTAGTATCAATACCCCTGCAAGATCCGTCAGAAAAGGCGTAAACTCCGCAATGTGTATCACTTTATTACAAAGAAAAAGCACCCACCTTCCAACTACCGCAACAAGACCTTCTTCAAAATAACTGGCATATGGCGTATCATCAATACCAATCGTGTGATGGGTTATCAAAAAACCATAACTGCATATTGCTGTCAGGGTCATTGCAATTATATAACACTTGTTTTTCCAAAAATAAAAGATTTCATCCAACCATTTTTTCATAAGTATCACCTGTAAATCCTGTTGTTTTGTATAGCTGCTGCATAGTCATATCCCGGCCGCAGGTTTAATTTCTGTCAAGGCCATGGTATCAGCTGATAAACCACAAAATCATAATACATATAGTGAAAGCTCAGGACCTCTTCATATGAATAAACTTCACTCAATAAATGGGGGCTGTCTCCCTGAAAGCAGATATACCAGATATTTCCTTCAATCTCTTCTAACTGTTCCCATCTGGTAAAGGCTTCTGTGTTCAGAAAGGGGGACCGTTCCGGTAGATGGCCATAGAGAAAATATCTGATTTGTGTTTGATAAATACTCAGCATAAGCGTATGTTCGCTTGGGCCCATCATGCAGTCTGAATCGGTAACGCTTTCAGACAGAAACTCATGGTATACATCCAACCCGTTATCATATTCCAGCTGCAATTCCGATTTGTACTGGATCAGGAAGCAGAAGAGCATCGCCGCAAATACACCCAGTTTTATTTTAACAGAACCGATTTGTCTCATTCCCACAGCATAAGTAAGCGCAAGTGCTCCAAAGCCTGAAAATATATAACGCCCCATAAAGCTGGGTGTTATATACAGGGATATCATAACACCCGTTATAGCGGTCAGTCCCAAGGCAGCCATCCCCAAACCAGGTAAGTATTTCTTATGACTGCGCATCCGATCGACTGCATAATATCCCAAAAAAACAGTAATTGCCATGCCGGTAAATACCACAATGGAAACAGGTGATTCCAGGGCGGAGAACCATTCCATGCAATAGTCCATAAAACTGTAAACTGTCGGTATTTCACTTGTATTGTTAGAAGCCACCCGGCTTTGCATCTGCATCCATGTGATTACCAGCCATGGCAGATATATGACTGCCACAATAACGCCGCTTATGATAACACCTTTTAATTTCTTATATTGCTTACTACAGAGCAGCGCCAAAATAAATATGATATAATAGAAAACTGTCTGGATCATGGAAAAGGTATGGCAGTAAACAGTACATATACTGCCAATGCAGAAGATAATCCATTTCTTCCTGTTCTCTTCTCTGTAAATATCATAAGCAGACAGCCCCGTCAGGGTCATAAAGAACAGGCTGGCAGCATACATCCTGACATTCCCGGCCTGAACCGTCATGATTGGCATCATTATGGAAAAAGCCATGAAAAAAACTGCCGTTTTTTCGTCAAATAGTTTTTTTACATAATATTTCCCCAACAGCAGATAACCAAACATAAACAGCAGAGACAACATTTTAAGCGACCAAAATATGGTTCCTCCTCCCGCTAAATGATATACAGCCTTAAGTAAAGCATAATAAAAAGGCGAGTGGGCATCTGCTGCCGTAATCCTTACCATGTCTGTCCAGGAATTGGAAATAAGGGCTGCTGAGTAAGCCTCATCATACCACAGGTTATTGGTCAGGCAAAGTGCTCCCCATAGAATCAGTCCTATAAAAGGAAGCGCCAACCACCAAAAATGACTGTCCCTTAAGCTCTGTATGGAAAATTTACCATCTATCTCCCTTGTTGACATTACGATCTCCTCTCATACTTAGTTACAGTTCACACCTGCGGTGCAAACAGTAATACTTGTCCTGTCACCGTATCCAACCCCAGCCAATGGCAAGAAATTCTCCCAGAAAATAAACAGAACGCAGCCACAATGCCGCCATTCCCGTCCACAGATACCATCCTGTCTCCTTCCTGGCCCGGACAATATCTTTCACAATAGATAATATCACACAGTCCAGCAGGATCATAGTCCCAAAAGCCGCTCTGTCAGGGTAATGGGGAGACAGTATCATAGCACCCCAGGAAATCAAGGCAGTCAAAATCAAACAGATATTTTTCTTTCCTGTTTTAAGTCCCAAAACACCTTTACTGCACACCAAAAGGCATAATAAAATCAAAATGGTGGGAAACAGATAATCAAGTAAAGCCTTACTTTCCGCGTAACCTCTTAGAAAGCAATTCCACAGCCAACCATATTCATTGGCAGCTTCGACGCTTCTTACATAATTACCAGGAGCTGCAATTACCAGTATACAGCCGGCCAGACAGGCAATATTGCCCAACACCATCCAGAGCCGGATCTGCTTCTTCTCCCTTTTTCTCATTAGAATCACCAGTAAAGTCATCAGCCATACTGCCGGACCCATATTTTCATTACTCCATCCTGCCGCTACCCCTAATGGAATCATCCACCACAAGATACCGGGATACTCTTTCACCTCGTCTGCTTCCAGGTATCTCAGGTAACAATACAGGAAAAATAAAACAGGAAGGGTAATATAGAGGTAATTGGCGGCACCTGACTGCCAGAACATACTCATCTTCCAGTTGGCATTGCAGCCAATCATCAGGCAGACAGCTCCCATAAAAGCCATAAGGTTTTTGTACTGTGCCGTCACACATACCATCCAGGCAAGCAGTGCCATAACCACTACATTCAGGATATCAGCCGCGGTCTCTCCCGAAAGCAGGCAAAGCTGCAGAATAGAATGTGTGATACTTCTGCCGCCCCAGTTCAGATAATGCCAGACCTGGCTGTCCCAGATATCCTTCAGGGATCGAATAGGGACTTCCTCAAACAGCCTGGTACTATACCATAAATCATCCATCATAAATGGAACCGCCTTGTGGGTCATATATACCACCGGCAGGGTTATGACTGCAAGAATACAGGTGAATGTGAACATTTTTTTATTCTGTATTTTATCCTTTTCTTTTATAACGAACTCCCCTTTCATGCTGCTAATCATCTATAAGTTACAGTTCACACCTGCGGCGCAAACAGTAACGTCTGTAATTATTCTATTCTACAAATCCTAACAGCAATTATGTCTTCCCTTGACCGTCCCGTCTCATAATGCTATAATCGTTCCATGCACTGAAAGGAGCGTGATGTAAACATGGAACCATTAGCAATAAACGGAGGACGCCCGGTCCGGGAAACACCTATAAATTATGGCCGTCATTATATTGATGATGCGGATATTCAGGCTGTAACAGAAGTCCTGAAAAGCGATAATCTGACTTGCGGCCCCAAGATCACAGAACTGGAACAGCAAATATGCAGACTGACCAACGCAGCTTATTGTGTAGCTGTCAGCAACGGAACGGCTGCTCTGCACATAGCCGCAATGGCTGCAGGCATCCAGGCAGGAGACGAGGTAATCACCACTCCCATTACCTTTGCCGCATCAGCAAACTGTGTTCTGTACTGCGGCGGCAAACCTGTATTTGCCGATATTAATCCAGATACTTATAACATTGATCCCGAAAGCGTTAAACAGCACCTGACAGACAAGACCAAAGCTGTCATTGCCGTAGATTTTACCGGCCAGGCTGCGGAACTGGACAGGCTGCGCAGCATATGCCGGGACAACCATCTGCTTCTCATCGAAGATGCGGCACATTCCATAGGTACACGCTACAACG
>Ga0153940_1001090_pt1 | contig 12600 bp, 12 predicted proteins | sample TSNJ024MetaG_FD_104736 | JGI IMG/M metagenome (GOLD analysis project Ga0153940, IMG submission 104736) | Attine ant fungus gardens microbial communities from New Jersey, USA - TSNJ024 MetaG | ecosystem: Host-associated > Fungi > Mycelium > Unclassified | place: USA: New Jersey, Brendan T. Byrne...
AACGTTATTTACTGTCAGTGGGACAGATGGCGTAACGGCCTCAGTACTTCTTGGCGACAGCATTTTTTTCCAATCAACAGATGGAACTGTAATTGCAGATGTTACTCAAGGCTCGGCAATTGTTGACCTTAGTGCAGCAGGAGCAACAGGAGCCACTGGAGAAACCGGCGCAACGGGAGCCACTGGAGAAACCGGCGCAACGGGAGCCACTGGAGAAACCGGCGCAACGGGAGCCACTGGAGAAACCGGCGCAACCGGCGCCACTGGAGAAACGGGCGCAACCGGAGCCACTGGAGAAACGGGCGCAACGGGAGCCACTGGAGAAACCGGCGCAACGGGAGTCACTGGAGAAACGGGCGCAACCGGAGCCACTGGAGAAACGGGCGCAACCGGAGCCACTGGAGAAACCGGCGCAACCGGAGCCACTGGAGAAACGGGCACAACCGGAGCCACTGGAGAAACAGGCGCAACCGGAGCCACTGGAGAAACGGGCGCAACCGGAGCCACCGGAGAAACGGGCGTAACAGGAGCCACGGAGCCGTTAATTTATGCTCAACCGTTTTCCTTTAAATATGGAGAACGGCTTTTTTCCTAAAATCAGCCTACATTCTCCACCACAGTCAAAGTGTATTTGTTGTTCTCAATGAAGTCTACAATGCGTTTGTACTGGTCCTCAAACTTGAATTGAATTGTTATTTCCCCATTCTCATGAATATAAACGGCTTTTACCAGTTCAACCAGCATCCCTTGTGAAAGCTCCTGAATGTTCTTGTGCTTCAAAAAGGCTTCGAGGTAAGGGTCGTCGGAAGCAATCCCTCTTTCCAATGTGCCGATTTCATCCTTGATGTGCCGGATGGCCTCTTTGAGCTCTATTTCCTGTTTTTCAAACTTCTCTTTCATTTTACGGTACTGTTCACGGGTAATGTCGCCGTTCTTCCAGTCCATATACAGCCCGGTAATCAAGTCCTCCGTCTTTGTAAGCTCCTGTTCGCGCAGTATCAAAAGATGCTCTAAGCGGGTGGATTTTGTCTGTACCACGGGAGCCTGATTGATACTCTCAATTACTTCTTTCAGAGCCTCAACAAGTTCAATTTGTTTCTGAATAACAAGCAGTACCGTGTTTTCAAGTTTATCCAGCCGCATTGTGTGTTTGGTACACTTATCCTTTGACTTGCGCTTATAAGTAGAGCAGTTGTAGTACACAATCTCTTTTGATGCCCGCCGGGTCATGGCTTTTTTGCAGTCCGTGCATTTGAGGAAACCAGAAAACAGATAGTTTTCTTTTTTGTCGGGAGCGGTCCGGGTATCCTTTGCGTGAAGTTCCTGCGCTATTTCAAAGAGTTCAGGGGATACGATTGGTGCATGTGTATGTTCCACCTGATACCATTCATCTTCCGGCATATTCACCATATCGTGTACCTTATAGCTGATAACTCGCTGCTTTCCCTGTACCATTGTGCCTACATAGACTTTGTTCTTCAGGAGCCGCGAAACGGAAGTACCCGTCCAGAGCCCATCATTTTCCTTTGCGTGGGGATTTTTGTACTTCAATCCCTTTTTCACCTTATACAGTGTTGGATTGGGCACGCCCATCTCATTTAGCTTCCGGGCAATACTCTCCTTGCTAAGTCCCTCGTTTGAAGTACCATCCCCATACACGAACCACTGGAAAATATCCTTTACTACCTGCGCCGCGTCCTCGTCAATGGCGAGGACGTTTTTATCCTCTGGGTGCTTTGCGTATCCATACGGTGCAAAAGCTCCGATAAACTCCCCGTTGCGGCGCTTGTTATCGAAAGTGCGTCTCACGCTGCTTGAAGTCTGAGCGGCAAAGCGGTCATTCATCAGGCCGTTAATGGGAACCTCCATACCGCTTATCGCTTCCGGGTTCAGGTATGTATCCACCTTTGGGTCGCCAAGTGTGATGAAGCGGGTTCCATGCAAGGGAAAGAAACTTTCAATGAAATAGCCCTGATCGGAATAGTTACGGAAGGCGCGGGCCAGGTTCTTACAGATAACGCAGTTGACCTTTTTTGCTTCTACATCATGTATCATACGCTGAAAGTCCGGCCTGTCGTAGTCCGTACCAGTCCGCCCGTCGTCAACATAATAGTCAACGATAACATAATCGCCCTGAAAAAACTTCTCCACATACTCCGTGAGAATTTTTTTCTGATTTGTCACACTGAGACTTTCATCGTTGCCGTCATCCTTAGAAAGACGAATATAGAGTGCGAGATACCAAATGGCTTTTTTTAATGCGGATATTTCATCCGACACAGATTTCCTTATGCGTGCCATCTTACCTCCAATCCCGCATAACCACAATACCATTATGCCGTGCTTTGCTAAAATGTCAGCCTTGTTTTATGCGAATAAAGTAATTTTGCAGCGTTTGGCCCAGCTCCGGGCCATTATCAGAGAAGCAGACTCTCACGGGAACATCCCCACAGAGAAAGCAGTATGGATTTTTGATTTGCTCCAAAAAGGCCAGCACCTTTTTATTATGGGGCAAATCCTGTCTTATGTGAATGGCGGTTATCTCCGCCAGTTCTTTACGGTTTAATGCTTCGATATTCTGTTTGCTCATATCCTCAAGTTGTTTATTTGTAATCACCGGCGTTTCCTCCCTTTCAGAAGCCGGAGAAAAGCCACATTAAAAATGAAGTTTCCCCCATTTCTAAAGTATGATAAGCTGATTGTCCAGTATGATAGGCATAAAACGGATGGCTGCCGGCACAGCTCCACGGGACTTCACCCCACATAGTGTCTGGGCGAGAGCGCTGAAGGGGAGAAACATGCTCATTAGGGATGTAGCATATGGTCTGACGGACCACCTTCAAGTGTTCGCTGATTTGGAAGAAATATTTTGAAAGGCTCCGTCAAGCGGAAAACCTGTTCGAACGCAAAAAAGCCCGACTGGATTAAATCCAATCGGGCGACTATATGACCAGTTCCTACACGGTATATGCCATACTCATGTATAAAACTATATTGTAACAGTCATCTCTCGTCGCTGCATTTGATACAGCCATGCCAGGGATTCCATGTATCACGAGTCATGGTTTTCTTCTGCCTTTTTCTTTTTTCGCAGGCTTCGGCTGCCGTGATGGATAATCCATAACGTCGCTTTCGAGGGGCTGTCATTCATCCATGTGTCCACGATATACTGCGCCTTGTCGTAATCGTATTTGTACAGGTCATTCAGATTGTTGGCAACCGTTAGCCGAATGTACTTATCTTCGTCATAGCGTAAATTGCCGAGTATCTGCATATAGTCGTCAAACCGCTCCACAGCAGCGGTCATCTTCTTTGCCCACGGCAGACTGACGCGCATACATTCGCTGGAGCAGCGCCTTACATATAGATTTTTTTCCCGACTCCACTTTTTCAAGACGGTCATGCTTTTTTTAGGGTATGCCTGAATCAACGGACGCATGGCAAATTCCCCGGTGTGCCTTTTTGTAAACTCTTTAATGAATTTTACGGATAACTGGAAATGCTCCGGGTATTCCGCACAATGCGCCTCAACGTATTTCCCAATCGGGGACAGCCATCTTCCGTCTGCATACATATTTCCAAGCGAGGTTAATTGTGGCCCCAGCATTTCCCCAAACAGCTTGACGGTTTCGGGGTACTCCGGCAAATAGCGGTCAAACATTTCCACCATGGCCTGCATCCGCTGGGTGTATTCCTTGCCCTCCACCGAATCAGCAATATCCGTTACGAAACCGTCATTGTCCAGAGCAGCATATTTTTCTGAAATTTTGTCCGCCAGCATTTCGGCATAATCCCGATTATAATAATCTTTTATTAGCATTGACAAACACCCTCCTTTTATTTAATATTATCATATAAACCTTGACACTATACGTCAAGGTTTATGTGATAATATTATTTCAGGAGGTGCAATTCTTGCAAAACAGTAGATTATTGGAAATGCTGCTGCTCCTAATGGAAAAGGGCACTGTATCTGCCCCTAAAATGGCAGAACGGTTTGAAGTTTCTGTGCGGACAATATACCGGGATATTGATGCCTTGAGTGCGGCAGGTGTGCCTGTTTATGTAACTACAGGACGCAATGGAGGCGTTCAGTTGATGGATGATTTTGTGCTGGATAAGTCCGTACTCACGGAGGATGAAAAGCGAGAACTATCACTTGGATTGCAGGCGCTCCTTACCGTTCCTTTCCTGAGCGACGCAGTGGCGCTGAGAAAATTGGCGGTCTTGTTTGACCAAAGAACCAATTGGATTGATGTGGATTTCAGCCGGTGGGGAAACGTCAACCGTGAGGACGCCAAAAAGTTTGAAACCATAAAGGACGCGATATTCAATGAAAAGGGCATCCAATTTGAATATGTAGATGCCGGAGGAACAATCTCCGAGCGCAAAGCAGACCCCTTGAAGCTGGTGTACAAACATCGTGATTGGTATCTCTATAGCTATTGCCACATACGAAAAGATTTCCGCATGTTCAAGGTAACAAGAATGAATGACCTGCACATTCTCACGCAATCGTATTTACAGGAGTACAGTGCATCCCAGCGGTCCGGTCATTTGAATGAGGAATGGCTGCAAACGGGTGTCGAAATGCAGTTGTGGTTCTCCCACCGTCATGCCTCCCGTGTCTATGATGTCTTTGAGTTTACCTACATTGAAAACAGGGAGGACGGAATCTATGTGACTGCGCCAATTCCAGAGGATGAGTGGCTATACTCTTTCCTTTTGTCCTTTGGAGCCAATGCAAGGGTTATCCAGCCGGAGCATATCAAAAAGGAACTGAAAAACAGGCAAAAACAGGCTTATGAAGCAGAGTAAAAATCAGGAGGGATTCATATGTTCAAAATCGGATGTCATTTATCATCATCCAAGGGTTATGTAGCAATGGGCAAGGAAGCTGTGAGCATCGGAGCCAATACGTTCCAGTTCTTCACCCGGAACCCGAGAGGGGGAGCGGTAAAGCCCCTGGATTTGGTCGATATCGGCGCATATCAGAGCTTTTCCGAGATGCACGGCCTACAGCCAATACTCGCCCATGCGCCCTACACGCTCAACGCCTGCGCAGCGGACGCCGGGTTACGGCAATTTGCCCTCGATACAATCAAGGACGATCTGGAGCGGCTTGACCACATTCCCGGCACCATGTACAACTTTCACCCCGGCAGTCATGTGAAGCAGGGTGCGGCCGTGGGCATACAGTTCATTGTCGATATGCTGGGCGCCGCCATAACCGACGACCTGAACACAACGATTCTGCTGGAAACGATGGCCGGTAAAGGAACGGAGATTGGCAGGAGCTTTGAGGAGTTGCAGGAAATCATCAGCAAGGTTGAATGTTCAGACAACCTGGGCGTTTGCCTCGACACCTGCCATATCTTCGAGGGAGGATATGACATCGTGAATGATTTGGAAGGGGTATTGTCAGAGTTTGACCGGATTATCGGACTGGACCGCTTGAAAGCAATCCACCTCAACGACAGCAAGAACCCCATCGGCAGCCGCAAAGACCGCCACGAAAAAATCGGTGACGGCAGCATCGGCACACCCAATGATGTTGCGGGATACAAGAAGGAAATCGAGCTTTTAAAATCGCTCTATGTGGAGGAGAATTAAATTGAAGAAGATGCCCCCCAAAGAAAAAATACATGAGGCGATTAGCGCACTGGCAGATGGCCGGATTGAGATTGACGGCACAAGCGCCTATATCACGTCGTCCGACTACAGCAAAAAATACACCGTCGTCTGGAATGCCGATCAATCCAGCTTCACGTCCAATGACAGCGCAACCTACTGGCAGGGTTATCCCGGATACCCTGTGCTGGCCGCGTTAATGCAGATGAAAGTGCTTCTCATTCCCAAAGACCTGATCGGTCATTTCAAGAACATAAACTGGAATGAGTTGAACGCAAAACATAAGAGAAACTATGCTGCGGCTGCCGATGAAGCACTAAGCGCACTGACCCACACGGATAAACAAATGGTCGATGCTGCCATAGATGAACTGTATGACAAACTCAGCAAAATGGATTTTGAAGTGAAACGTGGCAAAGAACCTGTAATCAAGCTGAAAGACAATCGGGAGGAAGGAAATGCCTGATAACATAGCGCGAATGAGCGAGCTGATTGAGATTTGGCAATGCCAGTATTCCAGAGCATTGTCCTGTCTGCCAAGGAAAGACAGTCATAAGCAATGCGAATGGGAAAGAGTTTCTTTACTGCGAGAATCCGCAATGCGCCGCGAAAAAGTTAAAGGGGTTCGAGCATTTTGTAAAGCGGGATGCGATCAACATAGAAGGGCTGTCCGAGCAATCCCTTGAAAAATTTATCAATCGCTGTTTTCTAAAGGATTTTGCAGACCTGTTTACCCTGGAGCAGTATCGGGATGAAATCTTGGGGGCAAAACAACAAGCAGCGTCACGTCGAAAAGCTCCTATCTTGTCAATAATGACAGCCATTCGACAAGCACAAAGAATAAGCAGGCGAAGATGCTGAATGTCCCTATCATTACTGAGGTAGAGTTTCTAAGCATATTTGGGGAGGGAAAATGATGAAAATGCTTGTTGTTGATGGAAACAGCGTTATCAATCGTGCATTTTATGGAATCCATTCTTTGTCAACCAAGAGTGGATTTCCGACCAATGCCATCTACGGTTTCCTGACGATACTATTGAGTATGACAGATGAAAATGAGCCGGATAAGACGGTTATCACCTTTGATAAAAAAGCACCCACATTTCGGCATAAGCTGTATGCGGAGTATAAAGGGCAACGAAAAGGGATGCCGGAGGAATTGGCTGTACAAATGCCAAAGCTAAAGGAAATCCTCACATATCTCGGATTCCCTATTGTGGAATTGGAGGGATACGAAGCGGACGATCTGCTGGGTACACTTTCAAAAGCCTGTTCAGATCAGGGCGGGGTTTGCATTATCGCAACCGGCGACAGGGATTCCTTTCAGCTTATCAATGAGAATGTAATGGTTAGAATGGCCTACACAAAAGCGGGTAAATCCGCTATGCAATTGGTGAATTTACAGACAATTAACGAGGTATACGGTATCCTGCCGGAGCAGTTGATTGACGTTAAAGCTTTGATGGGCGACACATCCGATAATATCCCCGGCGTGGCAGGCATCGGGGAAAAGACGGCAATCGAACTTATTAAGAAATTCGGCTCACTTGATAAATTATATGCAAACCTTGACAGCGAAGATATAAGACCGAGAGTAAAAGAAAAACTTGAAGCTGGCAGAGAAACCGCCTATTTAAGCCGTAAGTTGGGAACGATTGACCGAAACGCGCCTATTGATACTAATATGGACTCCTACCTGACAATGCCAACCGACGATGAAAACGCCTGCAAGGTGCTTACGGAGCTGGAGCTATTCAGCATCATGGATAAATTTGGCATTGCGGCCAATAATTCCTCAAAAACGCAGCAGGCCGAGGATGCAGGCACAATGTCTTTGTTTCTCAATCAGCTATCCGATGATATGCTGAAAGCCGGAAGCATGGACGTACTTTTCCATATAGCCAATGACACGGTTGCCGCGTTCTGCGTTATATTACCCGACGCCCTCCACCTCATAACCGAGAATGTGGAACAGCTTGCGGTATTGGTATTATCCTCCCCAGCCCGCAAGCGGACAAACCAAGTCAAGGAGCTATGCAAATATGCCTTAAAAAGAGGCTTTGAGATTCAAAATGTTACCTTTGATCTGGAAATAGCGGCCTATATACTGAACCCAACCGCTTCTGATTACTCCGTGCAAAAGCTGGCGACGGAATATAATATCCCGGTTCCGGCAGTGGACATTCACGACAACAAGGCTCTCGAACCGTTCCTGTTTGATTGCAGAGCCTTCTTCCCTCTGGCAAATATGCTTGAAGGGCAGATAGCTGAAAATGAACAGGGGTATCTATTCAACGATGTGGAGCTTCCGCTGGCGGCCGCGTTGGCCGATATGGAGTTTACCGGTATTCCGCTTAACACCGAAGGGCTGAAAGCATACGGCCACGAATTGAGAGAAGAATTAGACAGGCTGACACAAACCATCTATACTCTTGCCGGGGAGGAATTTAATATCAACTCGCCGCAGCAGCTTGGCACAATTCTTTTTGAAAAATTGAACCTCCCTGCCGGGAAAAAGACGAAAACAGGGTACTCAACAAATATTGACGTCTTGGAAGCTTTACAGGACAAGCATGAGATCGTTGGTCATATTCTGGCATATCGGTCGATTGCCAAACTGATTTCAACATATGTGGATGGCCTTATGAAAAATGTTCAGGCTGACGGGCGAATCCATACGAGCTTTCAGCAAACGCTTACCCGCACAGGCAGAATTTCTTCCATTGAGCCGAATATGCAGAACATACCGATTAGAACGGCACAGGGAAGCAAGTTGCGAAAATTCTTTTATGCCGGAGAAGGGCATGTACTTCTCGACGCCGACTATTCACAGATTGAACTGCGGGTGCTTGCTCACATGGCGGACGATAAGAATATGGTTGATGCCTTTGTATCGGATGTGGACATTCATACAAAGACTGCATCGCAGGTTTTCAACGTGGCAGAGGAAGAAGTAACACACCTTTTGAGAACGCGGGCGAAGGCGGTTAATTTCGGGATTGTATATGGGATTGGCGCGTCGTCGTTATCAAAGGACATAGGCGTTACGAAAAAAGAGGCCGGCCAGTATATCGACAATTATCTCAATAATTTCGATGGGGTCAGGGATTATTTGGAGCGTACTATTTCGATGGCACAGGAAAAAGGATATGTGGAAACAATCATGCACCGCCGCCGATACCTGCCGGAACTTCATTCGACAAATAGGATGACGCTGGAATTTGGTAAGCGCGTGGCGCGAAACACGCCAATTCAAGGCACCGCCGCGGACATCATCAAGATAGCGATGGTGCGGGTATGGTCACGTTTGAAAATGGAAAAGCTGGAGGCCCGGCTGGTTTTACAAGTCCACGATGAACTGCTTGTGGATTGCCCCGAACAGGAAGAAGAAAGGGTCAGGGAGATCATGTTGCAGGAAATGGAGTACGCAATCAGCATGAAGGTTCCACTAAAAGTTGACATAGAGAAAGGCGTAAACTGGCTGGAAACCAAAGGGTTATAAGTGCATGGCAGGCGGGCGCGGAAGAATAAAAAAATTTTCAACGCCAAATAAACCATGACGCTATATGTCAAGGTTTATTTGGTATTATTATATCAAGAGTTACAGTCCCTATTGATTACCCAAACATTTGGATTGTTTCTCCCTCTATCTAATTCAAGAAAGGAGGTACTGTCATGAGTGAAAAGACTTGCAAAAGTTGTGGTACGCCCTTAACCGATGAAATGTACGGAACAGAGGCAGACGGAAGCAAGAACACGGATTATTGCAAATACTGTTACGAAAATGGCGAACTCAAAAGCGCGGGTGACGGAGAGTAAGTAGTCCATATACCACTGTTCTCGGCAGGCAATAAACGGCGCCGGGGACGGTGGTATTACTTTTTAGCGCAGACACGCAATGCTGAAAAGAATTGACGGGATTCGCAGAAAAAAGGCTGGGAGAAAAGACCAAAAAAGGCGCAGTTTACCAAGCCTCCCGAAAAACCGGAAACGGCGGTTTTGATTTTTCATATTTTATTAAGCTGTTACTTCGGGCCAAGTTGGCCCGAAGTTGTTGTGTCGTTTTTGGAAACTATTATAGTGGTTCACTTGTTCTGCTTTATTGCATAAAGAAGATAAACAAATGTCGCAACGAAGGCGATAATATCACTAAACGGTGATGCCATAAAAACACCGTTCAGACCGAAGATATATGAAAGCAGAAATAACGCAGGTATCAGTACAATAATCTGCCGCAGTAGACCAAGCAGTGTTGCTGGAACAGCTTTGCCGATTGACTGAAAGTATTTTGCCCCCACCATCTGAAAACCGACTAAGGGAAATGCAACAAAGGAAATCCGTAACGCCTTTACCGCTATTTCAACTAACTCCTGACTGTTTGCATTAAACATTTGCGTAATAGGGGCGGCAAAAGCAAACATTAACGCTGTTACTACCACTCCAAAGAAAAGGCAAACAATAGAGGATTGTTTAACACATGCCTTTACCCTACTTTGTAAATTTGCTCCGTAGTTATAGCTGATAATGGGTTGCATAGCTTGTGTAATCCCATAAAAAGGCATGGTCGCTAACATCGTAATGCTGGATACGATTGTATAACTACTGATCGCTAAGCTACCGCCGTAACGCCCAAGCAGATTATTGTAAAGCACAGTTATAAATCCAGTAGCGATTTGCATAACGAAAGATGAAAAGCCAAGCGCACAGATATTGGCAAGAACTTTAATGTCGCAGCTATTTTTGCTAAAGGTAATTTTTACGATTGATTTTTTACCCATGAAATGTAGAAGCATAGAAGCAACGGAAATTATCTGTGCAATTACCGTTGCAATCGCGGCTCCTTTTATTCCCCATTTGAAGCCAAAGATAAAAAGCGGGTCAAGAATAAGATTTCCAATAACACCGACTAACATTGTCGCCATTGCCAGATTAGGCTTACCCTCTGAACGGATAATGCCATTAAGTACAATTCCCACACCTTGAAATACACCGCCAAAAACGATTATGTATAAATAATCTTTTGCATAACCTATCAATTCGGGTGTAGCCCCCAAAAGGTTCAGTATACGTTCTCCAAACAGCAATACAGCCACCATCAAAAGAAGCTCTAATATTGCAACTAAGACAACAGAAGCGCCAATAATGCCCTTTGCCTTATTATGTTCGTTTTTCCCCAAGTGCATAGCAAAAACAGACGCAGCACCATCACCAACCAAAAGTCCGATTGCCAGCATTACCATTGTAATGGGCGTCACTATTGATATTGCTCCTAAAGCATATTCATTGACACCCTGCCCAACAAAGATTTTGTCCACTACGTTATACAATGCGTTAATTAACATTCCTAAAATTGCGGGGATAGCAAAACTCGCAAGAAGTTTGCTTACTTTTTCAGTACCAAGATTTGTGTTTTCCATATAATACATCTCCTATAATTTTAATACTAAAATTTTAGTTACCAGGGTAAAAAAAAGGGATTATACCCTTTTTTCAAAAAATGTTTTAACAGAATGCAGATAATCAAGCTGTAACTCACATTGAGCAAAGATGTTTTGATAAATCAATTCAACATTTTCCTCAATGCCAATCATTTCCGCTTTTCTTTCCTTGCCGGATTTCATCAGCTTAATCGTGTCATGGATAGACGCTATTTGCTTATTGACTGCTTCCAAAACTATTTCAGGTGATAGCTCGTTCCAAAAAGTGAGGGCAGTATATAGCGTTGCAGGGAATACAACGGAATTTTTCTCAAAGGCTTTTTCAAGCATTTCCTTATATGCCTTTTCACCCTCTGGCGTAATAGCATAAAGGGCTTTCGTTCGGTATCCTGTTTGCTCAACCGATTCTAAACTGATATATCCCTCAGAATGTAACTTTTTTAATGCGTGATAAATTGACGGGGGTTGCACATAAGCCCATGTATCTGTTTCAGCAGACTCCATTTGTTGTTGTATCTCATAGCCTGACATTGTTCCATATGTTTTTAATAATCCAAGCACCATAGTTCTTACCATCTAATCACCACCTTTAATACTAAAATTTTAGTATTTCTTATATACTACTGCTTTATGCTCCATTTGTCAAGGTTTTTGTTTTCTTACCGCTATTTCATCCTGGGTCATCAACTCCTTTCCTAATTTCTGGTAATTGAGGCCGTGGGAAACAATCGGAAACCCATTGCCGGGTCGAGTTCAAAGCCGATGGCCTGACCTTCCGGCGCGAGGTTGTTTTTTCCCTGCACGATTGCCCTTGTATACGGCTTGCTCTTGACGCGCCCAACGGTTAGAACGCTCCGGGCGGCGGCTTGAATGTCAATGCTGCCCAAGCCCCGGTATTGGCTCTTGTTCGTGCCTTTGTTGAGGTGGCCGATAACCACCACGGCGCAGCCTGTTTTCTCAGCTATCGCGCTGATACGCTTCAACACAGGGCGGATCTCGTTTGCCCTGTGCATATCTACGTCAGCGCTGGATTGTACCAGCTGGGGCTTCACCGTGTCGCCCAAGCCGTCCTCGGCGGTCTGAAATATGACGCTCATAGGCTCGGCGGCGACATCTGACCGCAGAGAGGATCATACTATTTTTGTGGAAGTGTTCACGTTTTTATGCTATACTATCGTTAAAAGAGTGCGGGGAACGAGGGACGTTTCATCCGCTTCCTTGAAGCGTGTGACCCACTCTGACACTTTCCGGCAAGCCGGCAAAGTGCCGAGTGGGCGCTGCCGCGGGCTTCGGGTTGCTGTATAGGAGAAGGTGAGTCATGATTAGGAAAAAAAGAATAATCATCATAGCCATTGTCTTAATAGCGGTCGCTCTTGGCGGCTCGATTATTGCACGTGGTTTTTTGGGGAACAAAGAAAAGGCAACCGAGATTGCAAAAGAACATTTAGTGCAAAAATATTCTCAAGAGATGCAATGTATAGGCGCAAGATATTCTTGGATTGACCCAGCGCTTTATCATATCTACTTTTCC
>Ga0153940_1001091_pt1 | contig 12591 bp, 14 predicted proteins | sample TSNJ024MetaG_FD_104736 | JGI IMG/M metagenome (GOLD analysis project Ga0153940, IMG submission 104736) | Attine ant fungus gardens microbial communities from New Jersey, USA - TSNJ024 MetaG | ecosystem: Host-associated > Fungi > Mycelium > Unclassified | place: USA: New Jersey, Brendan T. Byrne...
GGAGATAGCCTCCGCACCACAAGGCCGTTTTTTTCCATTCGGCGCACAAAAGCTCTGCCCACCGCCGCCCACCAGAGCAGATCCTCCGCCATCTCGAAATCGCCGGAGATATCCTCTAAAAAATAAACTTTTTCCGTCAACGGTGAGAGCGCGAGCGTTCGGTCGCCTTTTTTTTCGCGCAGAGTGATGATTCTCTCTTTGAGCCATCCGTCGGCTTGATCGGCCAACGCCTTCGCCCCGCCGGGAATCATATTCAAAGCCGTGTCGTTGAGGTAAACGCCGTGCTCGTCCGCGAATAGCAGCGGCAGCGGGACGCCCCACCAGTCGGGCAGCCTGGCGGTGGCTTCCATAACCTTTTGACTGCGGTATTCTCCAAACGTCGTGCGGGACAGCTCGCCCTGCGCGAGGAGCAGAAGCGTCGCGCTCTGCGGTACGTCCTCGATATTGACGGCGGCGCGCTGGAGTTCTTTTGGAATTTCGGGCAGCAGGTCGCCGAGCGTCACCGCCTCGCGCCCCTGTTCGAGCAGGCAGACGAGCTGGTCCTTGTGCAAAAGGCGTTCCTTCTTGGCGGCCACGACCAAAATGTGGTCGGCGCCGTAAAGGTACATCGCGCGCAGTGTCTCTTGCGCTGTCGACGACGCGGACAGCATGTCGCTCTTGATCACAGCGCTAAGCGACGCCATCGTCGTTCTCCTCGGCTCCCGAGCCCTCGCCGCCCGGCTCGATGCCCAGCAGCGCCTCGATGAATTCTCTCGGGCGGAACAGCTCCAAATCATCTATGCCTTCGCCGAGGCCAACGTAACGTATCGGAAGGCGCAGCTTCTGCGCGATGCTGAGCGCGACGCCGCCCTTGGCCGAGTTGTCGAACTTGGTGAGAATCACGCCGGTCAGCGGAACGGATGCCCCAAAGACGTCGGCTTGCGCAAATCCGTTCTGCCCCATGACAGCGTCGAGCACCAACAGCGCTTCCGACGGCCCGCCTTCGACCTCGCGGTCGACGACGCGGCGCACTTTCGATAGTTCGTCCATCAGGTTCACTTTTGTGTGCAGCCGCCCCGCAGTGTCAACCAGCACGACGCTTGCCTTGGATGCCTTCGCCGCTCGAATAGCGTCGAAGACCAGCGCGGCGGAGTCGCTGCCGTGGCTCGAGGCGACGACGCGCACGTCCGCGCGCTCGCCCCACGCCTTAAGCTGCTCGATGGCGGCGGCGCGGTAGGTGTCCGCCGCGGCCAGGATCACGCTTTGCCCCGCCCTGCGGAAGAGCGCGGCAAGTTTGCCCGCGGTCGTAGTTTTCCCGCTTCCGTTCACACCCACGAGAAGCACTACCGCGGGCTCCGCCGACAGGCTGAGCGGAGCGCCCATACCCGGTATCTCTTCCAACCGCGAGATCAGAAGCTCCGCGAAGGCGGTCTTGAGCTCTATCGTATGAGCGATGCGGCGCTCGACGGATATCTGCCTCAGGTCCGCAAGCAACGCTTCGGTCAGCCCTATCCCGACATCGCCGAGCAGCAGCATCTCCTCCAGTTCTTCCCAAAATTCCTCGGTGAGGGGGCTGTCTGAGAATAAGTTGGACACGCCCTGCGACCATTTATTCGTTACATTTTTGACCTTAGAAATGAAGCCGTTCCACAGACCCATGATCTTGCCTCCCTTATTATTCGGCGACCGCTGTGGGTCCGGAGTGGTCTGCACCGGGGCGCTTGGGGCGTCTGGGGCGTCGTCCGGGACGCTTGGGCGCTTTTGCGTCGCTCGCGTCCTTTGGCGCGCCTCCGCGTTCGCGGTCCTTGGCATCTCCCCCGCCCGCGGGTGCGGACGTCGGTTGGGCGTGATGACGGCGAAGTATTTTTATCTCCTGTTTTTTCTTGCCTCGATCCGGCCCTTTATCGCGTTCTCTCTCCGGCTGCCCTCCGGTTGTTCTTTTTTCGTGCGCGGGGAGAGCGGGCTGCGCCTCTTTGCCTCCCCTTCCGCCGCGCCTTCCCCTGCGGCGCGGGCGTTTTTGCTGAGAGGCCGCCTGTTCTTCGCGGTCTGTTTGCGCCGCGGGTTTCTCGTCTTGTTTTTCGCCGACCGGCTGAAGCTTCGGACTCAGGGCTTTGCTTCGGCTATCGCATCTGTTGCGGCACGCAAGGCAGGACGCCTTTCCGCACGGCTCCGGTTCGGCTTCCGGTTCTTCTCGCTGAGGCTCTTCCCATTCTTCGCCGGCGGTCACCGCTTGCTTAAACTCGGCGAACAGCTCGATAGGCACCAATATATCTCCGCCGCCGGGCTTGTGACAGCGAAGCGCTTCCTTGGCAACGTCGATGGCCAGCACGATATAATTGCCCGCAGGCGTTTTTATCTTGCTCCCCGGGCCCGGCAGGCCGTTCCACAGCTCTTTATAGACCTTGTGTTCGTACGCCATGCAGCACATCAGCCTGCCGCAGATGCCGGATATCTTCGCGGGGTTGAGGGCGATGTTCTGTTCTTTAACCATGCGGATACCTATGGGCGAGAACTGGTTTAGCCAATAGCTGCAGCAACAGGGCAAGCCGCAGGACGACAGGCCCTTGATGATGCGCGCTTCATCGCGGACTCCCATCTGCCGCAGCTCAATGCGCGTTTTAAAGCGCCGCGCGAGATCCTTGACCAGCGTCCTGAAATCCACGCGCTGATCGGAAGTAAAATAAAAAAACAGTTTTTTTTCGTCGAGCAGAAACTCCGCGTCGACAAGCTTGATTGGCAGCTTGTGCCATGTTATAAGCTCGTGCGCCACAGCCAAAATATCGTCCTCCGAGTCGGTGTGATCCCACTGCGCGGACATGTCGGCATCCGAGGGAACCCGCAGAAACTGGAGATCGGTAACGACCGGGTCACCGCCGCGCACAGGTCCCTCGCCGTGCTCGGAGATGGTGCGCATGTTGCGGTATTCTTTTTCCTGTCCCTCGGTAAGTACGCCGACGATTTCCGCCAACTCCTCCCCTCGGTGAGATTTGACGACCGTCAACTCATCAGGGGCGATCTCCGCGCGCGTATCATCGCTGATTTGGATTATCCCCAAAAACCTAGGCTTCCCGTAGGTCGCCAAATATTTGTTCACTCTTAATTCCCTCCCACAGGATTGCGTAAAGCATATCCTGAACCATTGAGACCGGCAGATAGCGCTTCTGCGCGTGCCACTGCGCGTTTTGAAGCGAGGCCGCCATCCGCCAGTCGTTTTTTTCGCCATACCAGAGGATCCAAGATTCAACTTCACGAAAGATTTCTTCCGTTTTTTTCTTCTTTGTTTTCTCCAGCCAATCCGCCCAATCGGGCGCGGAGTCCGGCGGCGCGCTTGCCCTCGCCGCATCCCGGCCCGTTGTCAGGCTGAGCGTCCAGACTCTGCTCTTGATGGTCGGCAGCAAGTTATTTTGCTCCGCCGTAAACAGCAAATAGCCGTTTGCCGGCGGTTCTTCCGCTATCTTGAGCAAGCTGTTCGCGGCGGGCAGCGAGAGCTTGTCCGCTGCGGGGATGACCGCCAGCCTGCGGGAAGCGCTCACGGGATGCAACGCCAACTGTCCGTGCAGAGAAAGACAAATCTCAATGCCGGGCGCTTTGTCCCACGCGCCCGCGATCACCAAATCAGGGTGCCCGTCGTCTTGCCACGCGCGGCAAGATTCGCACCCGTCCTCTCCCGTTCCCGCGCGGCAAAACAACCTGCGCGCGTAGCTCCGCGCAAAGCCCTCCGCCTGCGATCCATGAATGATCGCGAGCAGAGACTGCGGCGCTTTTCCGCTCGCCAGAAGACGCGTGAGCTCGCGCCACTCCTCGCTTTGATTCAAAACAGCAGCGATATCAGGCATCCCTTGATCTCGTCAATCAGCGACAGGAGGCGCGTGCGCTCTCCCTCGCGGTTCAGCGCTTCGTCCATTTCGTCCAGCGCTCCCTCCACGCGTTCGATGATGATATACATCGCCCGCTCTGTCCTTTTCCATTTATACTCACGCCTCGTCTGCATGTTGCGCCTGACGCGATCCAGCGCCATCATAACCAGCTCGCGGTATCTTGCGAGCAGCATACCCGCCGGATAACGCGAGAGCTGCGCGCCCAGAGCGTCGAGCTCGTCCAGGATTCGGCGCGCCTCGACATCCTCCGCGATCTCGGCGAAGGTCTCCTGTGCCGGAACGACGCCGGAGGCGGAACCCCAGCTGCCCTTAGCGCCTCCCGCGGACTGCGCCGCGTTCTCCGTCTTGCGCCTCGCCGCGCCCGATACCTTCATGCGAGAATTTCTCCCATTCCGGCGCGAAGAGCCGATTGGATATCAGCGAACACGGCCTCCGCGGAGCGGCTTGCGTCGACGCGAACCCACGATCCGCCCGAGCCCTCCAGCTTCATTAACTTATCATAATTATTCCTGACGCGTTCGAAATAAGCTCTTTCTTTGCCGTCGAAGCCGTCTTTCTTTGCGCGGGAAGCCAGGCGGTTTTGCGCGTCAGCCACGCGTATATCAAGCAAAAAAACAACGTCCGCTTTGGGGAGGCCGATCAGCGACGACGTCTTCATGATATGCTCGGCGGTCTCGGGCGGAATGTTCTCGTTGCCGAGAATTTGATAGGCGATGGTAGACGGTGAGTAGCGATCGGACACGACAACCTTTCCCGCGCGCAAGGCGGGGTTGATCACGCGGGCGACATGCTCGCAGCGGTCGAGCATGAACAAAAACCACTCGCTCCACGGATTTTCAAAGCCGTGCCGCAAAGCCAAGTCGCGCAACACAGCGCCGCCTTCCCAGCCTCCGGGCTCACACGTGCGCAACACGCGATCCGCTCCCAGCGTCTGCGCCAGCCAGCGTTCTATCAAATCAGCCTGCGTGGACTTTCCGCAGCCGTCGATACCCTCCAGAACCACGAACATCAGCGCGTATCCCCCATTTTCGTCTCCTGCATTGCTTTATTATACCCGCTTGTTCATGATCTGTCCGTACTGCTCGGGTGTGTCCATGTCGGCAAAGAAACTATCCTCGCCGGCGACGAGCAGTATTTCTTCGCGGTATCTGCCGAGGACGTCTCTTCCGCCCTTATCGCCGGTTGCTCCGGCGAGGCGTTCGCGCCACACGGGCGCGAAAAACGACGGATGCCCGAAGCGTCCGCCGCGGCGCGGCGCCATCGCGGTAAAGCGTTCGCCGCGCACGAGAAATAAATCTCGATACCGCGCGTACTCCTCCGCCGTAACGAGAGGAAGATCCGCCAGAGTAACGCAGAAATCCCCTTCGCCCGTCTCGGATAGGCCAAGGGCAAGCGAACTCGACTGGCCACGCTCCGGCGCGGTGTTGAGCGCCTCGCGCAGGCGCGCGTCGCGAACGCAGCACCGTCCGCTTGTCTCGGTCGAGGTCACGAGAACGACTTCGTCAAAACCAGCGTCCAGGACATTATATACTACAGCGCCGAGCGCCGTCCTCCCTCCGAACGGCAGCAGCAGCTTCTGTGCCTTCATGCGGCGCGAGAAACCCGCCGCCAGTATGATCGCCTTCATGCCGAGCCGTATACGACGCCGTTTCGCAGGGAGACAAACAGCAGATGATCGTAAGAGCGCAGCCGCCCGCGAAGAACAGGCGCGATCTCTTCTATCCGTCGCCCGCCCGCGAGATCGCATTTGTTCACGAGCAGTACGCGCCGCGCGTTTAAATTCGCGTCTTTGAGATATTCGTTCGGATCCTCCAAAATATCCGCGATCATCTCGTAAGATAAACGGTCGCCGGATTTTATCCCCCGCCGCTGTGTGAAAAGCCGCAGGCGAAACGTGTTCGCCTCGGTGAGCGGGTTCAGGAACGGCTCCGCGCCGATTGTGACGATGTGCAGCGTCGCGCCGCGCGGGATCACCGGCTCGTGCGCTTCGTAAGCCTTGAAGGGCAAGCGTTTTGCCCCGTCAGCCTCGACGAGAATATACGGCGCGGCGTTTGCCGCGTACAGTTCATCGATAAATTTCGGCGCAAAGCCGCGCAGCCTGCCGTTTTCTTCCGACTCGGCGATCGTCACGCTTTTTTCGCCGGGCGCGGCGAACAATTCGCCTCGCGCCTCCTCGCCCAAAATGAGCTTGTCGGTATCCCCGGGGCCGGGCGGACAGAGGTGCGTCGTCGTCGTGGCGATCACGCGGGCAGCCTTTTGCAGATGACGCGCGAGCGCGAACATGAGCGTGGTTTTGCCGCCTCCGCCTGTTATCGCGGCAAGCTCCCGCTCGCCAAACAGCCCGGCTATGAGAGAGACGGCGTCTTCACGCACGATTTACGCGCTCTTATTTTCGCCGACGCCGATTGATAAGACTGCCTCAAGAACGCCTCCGCCGATCGCAAGCGCCTTGTCGGTGATGGTAAAGCAGTGCGACGGCTCGTTGCGAGGGTCGACGTCTCCTATCTTGCAGCCGGGTTCCACGGTCACGGACGGATGAATCAAGCCGCGCAGAACGCCGGGAATCCCCGCACGAAGCTCCGCGCCGCCGACCATCGCGATCATCGCGCCCGCGGCGACTCGTTCGCCTATTTCACGCAGAGGCTCAACCTGTCCGCGCGCGGGGGCGCGGAGCAGGCGCTCGACGGTATAGCCCATCTCCATGCCCGGTATGCCCGTGTTCGCTATCGCCTCGCCTTCGGTGATCAAGCGTCCGAGCGTGTGCCCTCGTTTGGTCTCAATCACGCCGTGCGCGTCGCGGGGGGCGCAAAACCCCGGGCCGATGGCGAGCACGAGCCGCGCCATCTTGTTGTGCGTCCCCGTGTTGCGTTTTGCCACAATCGCGTCCACGAGCAGATCAGGCTTAATTTTATCTATACAAAGGCCGTCCGGGTCAACCAGCACCGGTATCTCTCCCCGCGCCGCCACGGGGCTAAAATCCTCCCACGCGCCTATGAGCCGCGCCTTCATGTTCTCGACCGCGTGCTCTCCGTCGAAGACAGCCTGCGCGACGGATACGGGGCGACGCACTGTCGTCGGGAGTTCGGTCTCCAGGCAGAGTACGTCAAAACGCGCCCGCCACAGGCGATAAATCACGCCCGTGGCGAGATCGCCGCCGCCGCGCACAATCGCGGTCTTTCTCTCTCCGCTTTGCGTCGATATGCCGATCAGGCTCATCACGGGTTGTCTCCAAGGCCATCCATAATGTCGGATATCTCCTTTTGGGCCGCCTCGCGCAGATGTTCTTGGTTGACAAACGCGGTGCTCAAATAGTCGCCCTCGCGCGTACCGAGCGGCAGATTGCGCAAGGGCAGATCAAGCGCGTTTTCGTCGTCGTTCAAGCACAGCAGAATTGCCCGTCCCTCGCTGATTCTGTCGACAAAAAACAGTAACGGCTCCATGTTATAAATCACTCCTCACTGTTTAACCGAATATACCTTCCCGTCGGTGACAATTTCGATGTCGCCGTCCGCCGTGGCGTAGCTCTTGACCCTCGCGCGGGAGAAGCGCTCGCGTGTTTCTTTGTGAGGATGCCCGTAAGAGTTGCCCTTTCCGTAGCTCAGTATAACGACTTCGGGCTCGGTTTGGCGCAGCAGCTCGTCGTCCGTGCCGTTTCGGCTGCCGTGGTGAGAGGCTTTAAGAATGGTCGAACGGGGAAACGCGGCGATCTTCGCCCTGCCCGGCTCTTCGACGTCGGCCATCAGCAGGAAGGAGATTTCGCCGTATGAGACACGCAGAATCAGCCCGTTGTTGTTCGCGTCGCTCGCCGTACCGGATATGAGACGCGCGGGAGCGAGCACCTCGATCCTCGCGCCGCCGCGCTCCTCTGTGAAGCCGGCGCGGGGTTTGCCGAAGCGGATCTGCTTCTTGCGTATCAGCTCGAGCATCTCCTTCTGCAGGTTTGACCCGTGAACGTATCCGGAGTCCCATACCTTGCCGATCGGGAACGACCGTATCACCTCCGGTATTCCGCCGATGTGGTCTTCGTGCGGGTGTGTGGCGACCAGGATGTCGATGCTGCGAACACCTAGCCCTCGCAATTTGGAAACCAGTTCTTTTCTCGTCTTCCGAGGCCCCGCGTCTACGAGCATGTTGCTTCCGTTCGGGAAAGAAAATAAAAACGAATCTCCCTGTCCAACATCAAACGCGCGAAATGTCAGGTCTTCCGTAAAGAGCTGCGGCAGCTCCGCAAACGCCAGCACCGCAATTGCCAGAAATGATAGTAAGTAGTACGCGCCGAGTTTTCTTTTTTTCTTCCCCATCATGCCTCCGCCATTCTTCGTAATTTATCGCACAGCGAATCTTGCTTGCGGCGATTCTTCCCATATATTTTACATTGCATGTAGAATTGATTCACGCAATCGGCGAATTTTCGTGAAAAATATTTTTATTTTGGGGGGGTACGTGATATGAAGCTGAATGAATTTCAATTGGAACGGCTTTTCGGGCATTTCGCGCCGAGGGCAAAGCACATGCTGAGCGCGACATCAGTCGAAAGCATCAGCATGAAAGAGATCCTGAAGATGGCGGACGCGGAGTGCAAAAAACTCTGGGACTCGCTCGACATGGGCTACACGGACTACCGCGGGCATATCAAATTCCGCGAAGCCGTCACATCGGCGCGTTTTAAAACCCTCAGCGCGGACGATATGATCGAGTGCGTACCGGAAGAAGGCATTTTCATCTTCATGAACACGATGCTCGACGCCGGCGACGAGGTCATCGCGCTACAACCGTCTCTGCCCTCGCTGTTCGAGCTCCCGCGCGCGCTCGGCTGCAGCGTCATCCCCTGGAATCTCGAGACGGCGGAATGGGGCTGGAAGCTTGATCTTGATTTCCTGCTGCGCAACATCTCGACCAGGACGAAGATGATAATCCTTAACATCCCGAACAATCCGACGGGCTTCATGCCGACGCTGACGGACATCTACCGCATAGCGGAGATCGCCGACCGCTGCGGAGCGTATGTGTTCAGCGAAGAGACCTATCGCGGCATGGTACACGACCCCGGCGCGGAGCTGCCCTCCGTCGCGGATATCTACTCGCGGGCCGTCTCGCTCGGCGGCATCAATAAGCTCGGCCTCGCGGGACTGCGCGTGGGGTGGCTGGCTTCGCAGAACCGCGCCGTCATCGGCAAATGCCTCGCGTATAAGGACTATACGACGCTCTGCCCGAGCGCGCCCTCGGAGATTCTGGCGCTCATAGCGATACGCAACTATCGCACGCTCATCGACCGCAGCCAGAAGATTATCCAGAGCAACCTCGACCTCGCCCGCGGGTTCTTCGAGTCAAAGCCCGAGTGGTTCCAGTGGGTCGAGCCAAACGGCGGTTCGACGGCTTTCCCGAAGCTCATGCCGCCCTTTAAGATTGGCGACCTCGCCTCCCGCGCAATGGAAGACGCGCAGATCATGATCGTCCCCGACAGAGTGTTCGGCATCAACCAAAACCGCTTCCGCCTGGGATTCGGCAAGAGGAACTTCGGACACGCGCTGGCGAACTTCATGGACTTCATGGAGAAATACGCCGCAAGCAATAATAATAATAAATAATATAAATCTTTGTGTCGGAAACTCACCGGGAACCGCGTTTTGCGGGAGTGATGGCGGTGAAACAGAGTTTTTTGATAACAGGTATGCACTGCGCCTGACAACGCGCGGGGAGAGAAATCAATCTCCGCCCCGCGCGTTTTGTTTTATCTCGCTTTGTTCCATGGAATCTCGGAGTAACCCCAAGGCGTGACGAGCAGAAAGCGAATTTCAACTCCCCTGTCGCGCAACGCCTTGATGTGCGGCATGTATAAAAGCACATCGCCGATCACCCACGCGTCGGAAACCACCCAAACGCGCCTGCACGCCTCGCGGCCAAAAAGCGCCGCGTGGTCGATCATCATGCGCAGACCCTCGTCGAGCGGAATAGAACCGACGGACAGGACAACCGCATCCTCGCGCCTGCCGGTTGCTTTGGTCGTCGGAATGAGATCCGCGTGAGAAGAAACCCATTCAAGACGCTCAAAGAGGTACTCCAGCTCCGCGGGGGCTTGTCTGTCCACGTCCCCCGACGCATAGTCGACGGGGTCGAGCGGGTACTCCTCCGATATCGCGGAAGCGAGCCACGTTCGCACTTCCCGGACGACGCCTGTCATAAAATCCGGAATCCTGGGGCTGGACATTGCGTCCAACACGTCGCCCACCGTCCATAAATCTCGCGATTCGCTCATCTGCGCACCTCCTTCACCGGACGAACCTACGCGTTATTTTGTCTTAACTGAGCATACCACAAACCCATAAAAAATGCCGAAAAAAGTTGTTTTCTTTCTCTCTCGCTGCGCAAAGCTTAAACCGAGGGGATATAATACATCGTAATATCCATTAGCGCAAGGAGGCGTACTATTGAACCCAACTTTTGAAAGGACGCCGAAAATCACCGGCAACCCTGATAATTTTATTCGCTTTCTGGGAACGGCGGGCACGAGATTTATCATGCTCTCGCAAAAAAGAGCGTCGGGCGGGATTTGGTTTTCGTACGGGAAGAGCAGGGGCGTCATCGATCCGGGCCCCGGCAGCCTCGTTCAGATAAACCAAGCGTCTCCGCCGCTTTCGCCTCTGGACATTAACACGCTGATACTGACGCATCGCCATATCGACCACAGCTCCGACATGAACGTTCTGTGCGAAGGGATGACTTTGCGCTCTCACTCCAAGAAGGGGCAGGTTCTTTTGCCGGGCGACGCCGTAGGCGGGCGGGACGCAGTGCTGCTTGATTATTTCGCGAAGAAGGTCGATCGCATCCACCTGCACGAGGACGGGCGCAAAACGGCGCTCTCGGACGACGTCGCGATCGAGTCGATTTGGCATAAACACCACGGCGTAGAATGCTTCGGGCTGATCTTCCGTGGCGACGGCCTCCCAACTTGGGGGTTGATCAGCGACACGCGCGCGCTTCCGCATTTTGCGGAACGCTACAAACAGTGTAAAATGTTAATCGTAAACACGACGCTGCCCTATCCATGGGGCAAGCTCGACCATATCTCCGTCCCCGAGGTTGAGTCGCTGTTGCAGACGCTTCATCCGGAGCTTCTCTTTTTGACTCACATGGGGCGTCAACTTCTTGAGCAGGATCCGAAACAAATCGCGGAGAAACTGACGACGAAAGAAACGCGGGTTATCGCGGGCGAAGACGGAATGATCGTTGGCTTGGAAAGATCCGCGCTAAGCCTTGAACTAACGGCATAATATATAAGGAGGTCGTTATAGATGGACAGCCTCGAACGCAGCCAAGCGTTAGAGTTCCACCGAAGAGCCAAGGGAAAAATCAAAATATCCCCCACTATCAATATCCGCAACGAATATGACCTCGCGATCTCCTATGTTCCGGGCAGCACGCCTGCCTGCGAGGAAATCGAAAAAGACGCGAACGCGGTGTTTGACTACACAGGAAAGGGCAATCGCCTGGCGGTGATCTGCAACGGCACGGCGGTGCTGGGCATGGGCAACGTCGGACCATCGGCGTCTCTGCCCGTACTGGAGGGCAAATCACTCATCTTGAAGCTGCTCGGCGACGTCAACGCTATCCCCATGGCTATCGACGCGGGCTCGTTCAAAGAAGTGATGACATTCTGCCGAATGCTGGCTCCCACTGTCGGCGGGATCAATATCGAGGACATCAAAAGCCCGGACGCGTTTTATATCGTGAACGAGCTCTCGTCGACGCTTGACATACCCGTTTTTTGCGACGACCAACAGGGCAGCGCCGTGATCATCCTCTCCGCTGTGACCAACTCCCTCAAGCTGATCGGCAAGACGATCGAGCAGGCAAAAATCGTGATTATCGGAGCGGGCGCGGCGGGCGTAGCGTCCGCGAAGCTTCTGCTCAAAGCAAACGCGAAAAATATTATTATCCTGAATAAAAACGGCATCCTTGGGCCTTCTCACTTCGGCATGGATCAGGTTCAAGAAGAGATCGCCCCACAAACAAACCCGGAGGGCGTCAAGGGCGGCTTGGATGAAGCCGTAGAGGGGGCGGATATTCTTGTCGGCCTGTCGCGCGGCGGCGTCGTAACGCCCGAACACATCAAGAAAATGGCGTCAAAACCCGCGGTACTCGCCCTGGCTCTGCCCGAGCCGGAAATTTCCATTGAAGACGCGCTCGGCGCGGGCGCGTTTATCTACGCGTCGGGGCTGATGAAAGACCCCAATACGCTGCTCAACATTCACGCGTTCCCCGGCATCGTGCGCGGTTCGTTCGACGTGCGCGCGAAGAGGCTGACCGACAACATGCTGCTCGCCGCGGCTTCAGCGCTGAGCAACATGGTAGACCGCCGCCACTTGAGCCCCGGCCACATCTCTCCCCGTTTCTTCGGGAGCGAGACGACGCCCAGAATCGCCGAGGCAGTCGGGCAAGCGGCGATCAAAGACGGCGCAGCGCTCCTGAATATCCCGGAAGGCGAAATTTATCATAATACCTGGCACAGGCTGTTCGGAGATATCGCGCATATCTAAATAGCAAAGCGGCGGAGGGCGGCGTGACCGCGCGGCGCAAAATGCGCGTTAAGGACAAGCCGTAACCGCGAACCGTAACTGAACACGACAAACGGAACACGAACGCCCGCGGGGATGGATAAAACCCTGCGGGCGTTTGCCTTCGGCGGGGGTTATGTGGTATGGGCGTGTCCGTCGTTGCCACCACTGGATTGCCA
>Ga0153940_1001093_pt1 | contig 12567 bp, 5 predicted proteins | sample TSNJ024MetaG_FD_104736 | JGI IMG/M metagenome (GOLD analysis project Ga0153940, IMG submission 104736) | Attine ant fungus gardens microbial communities from New Jersey, USA - TSNJ024 MetaG | ecosystem: Host-associated > Fungi > Mycelium > Unclassified | place: USA: New Jersey, Brendan T. Byrne...
CCGATATGAGTGTCATTATCTCTGATTTTTGATTTTGATCATTCATTAGACGATTGATTTAAAGGTTAATAAACACAAAGATAAGTCTTTTATTGATGATGATGCAATTTGTCATGCACCCCAGGATATGCTTCGGCAAAAGGTTCTTTTTGATAATTTACCGCATTCAGCCTTATTTCGAATATACCATTGGGCAACAGGAAATTTTTAGCCCAGCTTTCGAGCCTATTGTCCAGATGTATTGCCATTTCAGAATCAATAAAAATATTGTTTTCAACTTTATTATATTGACCTCCCCCTATCAGAACGTTTCGTGTGCCGGCTTTATAAAATACATTGCCGTATAACTGTGTTCCACAAGCACCGTCATCGAAGTATACGCCCATGGTAATTCCTATATTCCCTATATTCTTTAAGAAATTGTAACGGATAATGGTTCTGAATTCCGATGGGTCACGCCCTAGATAGACAGCTCCCTGGTCATCCATAAATTTACAGGCTCCATCTATGACATTATACTCTATTATATGATCATTGCCATGAATATATATAGCCGTTGCCTGACAGGTATTGAATTGGCAGTGTTGAATTTTGTTTCCGACTCCGTCCACATTGACAGGAGATTTATAAGAATAATCCAAACGTCCGCAATTCGTAAATTCACAATTATAAACATAATTTCCAGCTTTTTCCAAAGCTAAGCGGTTACCGCCCCCTATACTGACACCTCCACAACCTGTATTTTCGATCAGGCAGTTTATTATACCGTTATTCTTTCCTCCATCCCGGTCGAAAGTCGTGTTCTCATATAAATAATCATACAGACTGCCAAGACTTCCCGAAAGCTTCTCTGTGGGTAAGAACGGGGTTGCTTCATCCGGATGGCAATAGATTACTGCAGGTTTACTTCCCTTTCCGATAGAAACGGCCACAACCCCCATATTCCTGATAGTACAGTTCTCAATTTTATTCGACTCGGTATTTTCCATATATATACCTATACTGCGTCCTGCCTCAAAAGAAATATCTTTAAATTCAATATAACTGGCATCCTTCAAAGTAATCAAAGGAGCTTCCAACAGAGAAACTGTTATTGTATCAGTAGATTTCACCTCAGTAAAAGGATAAAAAAATAACAGTCCTTTTTCATGCTCGATATAGTATTCGCCCGGATTATCCAGCTCTTCCATGAGGTTGAAATAATAATATTGATTCCATTCATTCTCTCCCGAAATACCAAACATATGAGCATCTGCAAATTTTACTTTCCCTGTATCAGTGTCAATATTCTCCACTCTGAGCTGGTCGGTGGCCCAGGCATATTTATAATTGCCACAAGTAAAAATATCGCAAGCATTGTTCCAAAGAGCAACTCTGTTTTTATTAAAACGGATTGTTCCGGGATAAAAATTCTTATCAACCATACCGGCATCGATTACATCTTCAGGTTTTATCCGTATCAAACTCTTGTTTGGGTATCTTGCCAGATGAAAAGGATGCCCGTTAATGAATAGTTCCATTGCTGCATTGACATATGGCCTGCGAAACCCCGTTATCTGATTCTGCCCATAATCCGAAAGGCCTATGGACTTAAGATCGATTACTTTTATATTACTAACGGCCGTTTGATCAATTAATCTGTCTTTCTCTGAATAGTTTGTAATTGGTTGCACAACTTTAGGGGAGATCATTCGGCCTCCCGTTATTGTTACTTTTTCTTTCGCATAGGATCGATAGGAGATATTACAAGTTTCAGAGCCTGAATCTTCTTTTGTCAACTCAAAACTTTCAGTCAATTCATATGTACCACTTCTTATCCATACTATTATTTTTTCAGCCTTATCCTTCTCTTTGTATGCACGTACTGCCTTTTTTGCTTCGATCAAAGATATAAATGGCCTTTGCATAGTACCTGTATTCCCCGGTTTACCCTCAAGGGATACATAGAATTCCTTTATAGGACTCGCTACCGTAGGTTGTCCTATGAAAAAAAGAAAAGAAATAGCAATTAAAATACATTTCATAAGAGAATAATTTTAAGTGAATCAAGAATTAGTTAATCCATCCCTCATTTTGTTTCAGATTCGGATTAATTTGCACTTCTGACGCAGGTATTGGCCATGTATGAATATAATCTCCTTTAAATGAATAAGAACTAACTATGCCTCCCCATACTTGTTTTCTTCCATTTTCCTCATAAAATGTACGTTCTTTCCATATCCCCCATCTTAATTGATCAAAATAGTTGACACCTTCACCTGCAAATTCGATACTTCGTTCGTTTTGAATACGTACTCTCAGGTCGGCCTGTCCGGTTACTGAAGTTGCTGTATTGGAATTTAAAAGTGCAATACCCGCTCTTTGGCGAATGTCATTAACTTTGTCCACAGCTTCAGAAACCAATCCTTGCTCATTCAACGCTTCAGCCCACAAAAGCAGCACATCCGCATAACGGATTACAGGCATATCCACAGGGCTGTAATTTCTGCTTATAATATCGGTTACTCCTTCGATCACAAATTTACGATATAGATAATAGAAATAGTTTTGAGTGTCGGTTTGTATGTCACCATCAACTAAGGCTTGAGCTCTATATGGCCATCGCATAGTTGCAATAGCGACTGTTGCAGTATTATTGTATGCTCCTGTAAATGTAGAGTAAGGGGTTATTATGCTTGCAGTCAGACGTGGGTCCCTGTTTTGATAAGCTTTCAGAACACGAGCCTCATTACCTGTTGGCAAATACAAGCTCATTTTAGCCCCTCTCAGCTCTGCTGCTGCTTGTTCTGCTGCGGTCAGATTGTCTCTAAGGAAGAAAACTTCCCTTTCAGCAACAGTCAGGCTTGAATACTCAGAAATAACATCGTTCCAATTGAATTTAGAGCCATCTATATTTTCGTATAGATCGACCAAGTCTGGAGTTGGCATGTAATAATTCCAATCGGAGGTAAAGGCTGAGCGGCTACCATAATACAACTGAACTGATCCCCCGTAATTTTGCTGGCCTATATTTTGAATTGAGAATATCATTTCAGGGCATTGTTCATTTGCAGTTGTAAAAAGCGTACTATAATTTGAGAAAAGAGAATATCCACAATCTTTTACTTTATTAAAATCTTTAGCTGCAAAATCCCATTTTTGCTGATACATATATACCTTGCCTCGCAATGCATAAGCCGCACCTTTTGTAACATGCCCATAGTCAACTGCTCCGGCTGCATATTTATCCGGCAAATTTACTTCATTTATACAATCGGTCAGGTCTGTTACAATCTGATTCCAGACCTCGTCTTCCGAAGACCTGGCCTTTGTAGCTTCGTCTGCGATAAACGGCTCTAGATAAATTGGCACACCCTTGTACAATTGATTTAATCGGTAATAGAAATATGCTCTGAAAAATTTACATTCGGCAATGTATCTTGCTTTCTTTTCTTCAATAGAAGGTGACTTTAAAGGGATATTTTTGATGCCATCATTAGCTCGTTGAATTCCCTCGTAGAAGTTCTTCCACATGCTGGAGAATAACGCATTACTGGGTGTTATCGTCCCTCTTAACAACGGTTCGTCAAATCGGCACTGTCCGGTAAATCCGAATCTGTCGGTTTCATACAGTTCGTACGGAGAAGTAGTACTACTACTGCCATTACCAAGTCTCAATGCGGCATACACCCCGGTAATACCAAGATCGGTTAAGTTATCGGTTGTCCACATGGTTTCGGAGGATATAGCCGAATAAGGCGATGTGTCGAGTAAATCGCTGGTACAACCTGTCATTAAAATTATTGAACTTAAAAATATAAATATTTGTTTCATGTCCTTATTTTTTTTAGAAAGTAATGTTTAATCCCAGTGTATATTGCCTCATTGTCGGATAGCTGATACTTGCTCCAACTTCGGGATCAATACCTGGATAGTCTGTTATAGTTAATAGGTTTTCACCTCCGATGAAGATCCGAACATTACTCATTAATGCTTTTTTAGTCAATCGTTCGGGAATAGTGTATCCCAATTGCAAGCTCTTTAGTTTTAAATAAGATGCATTATATAAATAAAAATCACTAGTTCTCGTATTTTGAGGATCGGTGGTCTTTAATCTGGGATAACGGGCATTAATATTATTTGCCGGATCTGATGCGTTTGCTTCATTATAATAATAATGATCATTCGCAACCAAAGTCGGCACGGCTTTTCCCAATCCAACAATTGACTGATTCATATACAATTCATTCCAGTAATACGACATACCTGCACTGCCGGCCCATATCATCGACAGATCAAAGCCTTTATATGAAAAATTCATATTGAATCCATAGTTAATAGATGGAGTTGCTTTTTTTCCTGTAAACTTCTGATCGTAAGTATTTCCATAAATACCATCACCATTAGTATCAGCATAAATTAAGTCACCATACCATATTTTTGATTTACTTATATCTCCCGAAGGTTGGAAAATATATCCAGCATTCTGCATCATCTGTAGCCATTTCATATCTTGTTCGGTTCTGATCATACCATCTTTAGGCCCTCCGTTAACATTCACCGAGCCGTCGTTATTAGTATAGCTTCCATTACCTTTATATATTGGGTAGAGATAGTATTCGTTGATGCTATGACCTTCCAGTATACGTTGTGTCGTACCTGTCGAAACGGAACCTAAATTTGAAGTATATACCTGATTGCCACTTGTATCAGTTATATATCCTTCTTGTAGCTGACCCTTATATCTTTTTACTTTATTCGTGTTATAAGCGATGTTTCCGGATATACTATATCTGAAATCATTGAAGTGCCCAATATATCCAAGGGTGAATTCAATCCCTTTTTTGGATACTTGCGCAATATTCTGGGTAGCTGCTGTTGCTGTTCCAGCTGTAATCGGTATAGTCGGTATAAATAAGATTCCTTCGGTAAAGCCCCGGTAAGCATCGAATTCAAAGTTTAATACTCCATTAAAAAGGGTACCACTCAAGCCTAAGTTTGTTGTTGTCGTTGTTTCCCACTTCAAATTTGGATTTGCACTTTTTTTCTGAATAAGTCCACTGACCGGAGTACCATTAAAAGAATATTGCGTTATATTGTATGTAGCCTGATAATCATAGTTCCCGGATGCATTGTTCCCTGTTTTACCCCACGAAGCACGCAACTTCAGATTATCTATATATTTATTTAGCCCCTGCATGAAAGGTTCTTCCGAAATTCTCCACCCTCCCGAAAAAGCGGAAAAAAATCCCCATCGGCTGGTTTTTGAGAATCTTGAAGAGCCATCGTAACGGAAGACTGCTTCAAATAAATACCGTTGGTTGTATGCATAATTCAGCCTACCAAAAAATGACCGTAACGCATAGTCATAAGCATCACCGGATATGGTTGTCATAGTATTTGCAGTATTTAGCGTAGTTAACGAAGAGTCTAACAATCCTGTTTTTCTTGCTAAAAAGTTGTACAACTTAAAATATTGCTGGTTATACCCGGCTAAACCTCCAATGTCGTGTCTTTTAGCGACAGTTCTATTGTATTTCAATACGTTATCTAATATTATATTATAACTTTTATATAATGAGTATTGAGTATACAACTGGCTGGGACTTGCAGCGGCATTACCGATTGTGTTGGTCGCAAAGTTCCATCTTTCCCGAGGTACATTGTGGATATTATTCTCTGTGAAAGCATTGTCATAATGTGCTTTGGCTTCCATTCTTAGTCCTTTGGCTATATCAAAGTTAGCAAAGACGGTTGTATTTACTATAGAGAATGTATTGTCTCCCCCTAACGAGTACAGGGAAGACAAAGGATTATTTGCTGTTACAGATTCTTCCTTAGCAGAGGGGAACCCGTATTTATCCTCATATTTCGGATAAACTCCGGGTACAGTTGCTTTCAGATATTGAAATACGGTATTCATATCAATAACACTCGAATTTTGTACAGATCCAAATGTCTGTGTTCCAACAGTAAGGAAGCTAGCGACTTTCGATTGCAGGTTTATACGAAGCTGATACCGCTCTGCTCCTGTATTAGGCATAGTTCCCGGGTTGTCCATATAGCCGGCAGACAATAAATACTGTGTATCCTGGTTACCGCCCCTTAAAGACAAGTTATGATTCTGAAGAAGTTTATTACTAAATACTTCTTCTGCCCAATTAGTATTCGGGTATGCAACATAATTGGGCATACCTTCTGCTGTCAGTCCATTAGGGTCTGCATTAGCATTTCTCCATAGGGCCATAGTTGCATCTGTATACACCGGAGTTTGTCCGATATTTGAATAACCTTCGTTGACTAGTTGCATGTGAGTTACATAATCAGAAACAAAACCCGGCAAATTGTTAGGTTTTGTAATAGATATATTACTCGAATAGGTTACAGATGTTTTCCCCTGACTTCCCCTTTTTGTTGTAATCAATATTACGCCATTGGATGCCAAAGAGCCATATATGGCAGCAGTGGCTGCATCTTTCAGGACTGAAATACTTTCTACATCATTCGGGTTTACGCCTGTGGTCGATCCTACAATTCCATCAATAATAACCAATGGAGCCGTTTTGTTTAAAGTGCCTGTTCCCCGGATCAGAATATTAGCTCCATCAGCTCCCGGTTTACCTGATGTATTACGGACATATACTCCGGTAGCCAGGCCTGCTAAAGCTGATGATAGATTTGTTACAGGCCTGCTGTCTAATGACTTTGAACTGATTGTAGCAATAGATCCAATTACATTTACTCTTTTTTGTGTAGCATATCCAACAGCTACCACTTCGCTAAGTGCAATGGCGTCATTCTGGAGTACAACATCTATCGTTGTTTGTCTTCTTACTGCAATCTCTTGTTTCTTCATCCCTATAAATGAGAACTGCAAGATTGAATTATTATCTACGCCCTGCAATGTAAAAACACCATCTGTATCGGTCATTACTCCTCCTTGCTTATCTCCTTTTATTGTTATACTCACCCCCGGTAAGGGAAGCCCTTCTTCATCTTTGACAAAACCTGTAACCTTACGACTTATTTTTTTCTCTTGTGTTTCTTCTATTATTTCCTGCGGCTTTGACTTTTGGAAGAGAACAATCAGATTGTCCTTGTCTTTCCTATAGTTGATATCTGTCTGGGACAGAATCCATGACAAAACTTTGTCTATAGATGCATTATTTACGTTTACGTTACATAGCAGTTCCAGCCCCTTGAGACTTTCTTTGTAGAAAAAGCGATACTCACTTTTGGATTCGATCAGTTTTAACACCTCTTTTAATGGTTGCTGTTTTACCTCGAGGCTGATTTGTGCACTCATAAAAGACGGGAAAAAGATAAGCAATACAATAAGGTATCGCATAGCAGAGTGCCACCATCTGATTCTCGCAGAGTCATTAATTTGCATTCTCATACGTACTGAATTTAAAGTTAAAAAGTAAAAATTATCTCTTATTTGGAAGTGGTGTAAACAGTATGTTGTTGTAATGAGTTGGCATGTTATTTCGATACGCAGAACTCAAAAATAAACTATAACGTCCTAGATACTTTTTATTATAACAGCATACTTTTTATATCACTATCCCTTTTCAATATATATCTGAAATAAAGAACATGGAATGTTGTTTTCTGATTTTTCCATTTGTAAAATAATCTGATCTAGTTTTATTAGTTCGGAGAAGTTGATACTACACATTGTCTGGAAATTATCAACTACCTCAACAATAAGTTCCCTTTTCTCATTCAGTAATTTAAAATTTCTTATACAGAAAGGAATACGGCTTTCGGGATGCCCCATTTGCACAGATTCCATCGGGTGATCAAAATCTGTATCGAAATATAATATCACTCCTTTCACGGTTTGTTGAGCAGGCCAACAAAATTTCAACTCAGGGTATTCATCTTCTAAGGCTGCAACCCATGCATTTGATGTTATAGTCGGGCGAGTAAATCCGTTTGTTACATTCGCCGGATCGAAATTGGTAATTGCAGGCTGAATATTCATTGCTATATTGTGACCTCCGGGACGTCTTTCAGGACACCAAAACTCAAAAGTACCAATTCCCGAATTTAGAGGAGGTTCTTGTTTTCCATGATTGTTTACGGCGAGATTAAATTTATTAAAGACACTGAGCAGGCCTGTATAACGCTTCGTACTTGTTCTGATTTTTACAAACTCATTCTTAATGAAGGTAATAAATATATATTGTTGTGAAAGAAGAAGTGTGTTAGGCGAAATTCTCAATCGTTGTGTGCCTGTTTGTAATGTGTATTCCCATTTTTCCGCAGTACAATCGGGAGTGTAATTTCCTGCTTTTTCGGCATATCTTAATTCTATATTGAGTAAAGTCGGTTGCAGCACATCCAGTTCCACTTCAAATTCATAATTGATTAATGGATTTAAAGGCAACATCTGTGCTACGGAAAAATCGAGTTGATACCATAATCCGTCAAAAGGGATCTGTCTTAAGCTTAATGTACTTGAGGCTTCAATATGTGCAGAATCTACTAGATTTTGGGCACGGTCTATCGGAATGCGGGGAATGCTCTGCCCGGTCAGATTGAGCGCTTGTTGCAAAGACTTTAGTTCTTGCCCTTGCAGAATATCCACAGGTGATATTCCGTTCTTTATACATTGAGCAGCAGCCATTCCCACAGCTTGCGCCCCCAACGCAGATGTAGCCATCACTCTCGAAGAGCCGTGCGCAACATGCGAAGTACTAATAATACGCCCGGCGAAAAACAGGTTTTCTATATCTTTACTGACAAAGCATCTGTATGGTATTTCATAAATACCTTTAGAATGATATTGTGTACAACCGCTTTCTTTGCTGTAGACTCCATCTGCGGGATGTAAGTCTATTGCCCAACCTCCATAAGCGATAGCATCTTTATGTTGTCGCTGTTCGATGATATCCCGTTGTGTTAATGTGTATAAACCATCGAATCTTCTGCTTTCTCGTTTTCCGGGAATTACGCCTACCCACTCTAATGTGAGGTTTTCTACATTTTTGAAATTTCCGGAATTTTTGATATAGTTCCACACTCCATACACGATACTCCATAGTTCCCACTTAATTTCTTCTGTATCGTGAATGGTGTCTTTCCGACCTCCATACTCCAGCCACCAGAATTTGCATCCATGTTCGCCTGTATTTATATTCCCGAAACGCGGGATCTTCGTAATATCTTTCAGGGCATAAGAGGGCGCGATGTATTTTACAGGAGACCCGGTGTATTTACTATAAAAATATATAGAATGTCCCAGCAGTTCACCATATTTAGTAATATCGGGAGCAAACTGTTCTCCATACTTCAACCTGTCTTCTGCACCTATACGATATCCGGCACCAGACATATAGCCTAGCACTCCATCGCCTGAAGCATCGCAAAACAATGGAGCTGTTATTGTATATTTCGTCTCATTCTGAGAGTTAAATCCAAATATTTTCTTTATCGCATTCGCTTCTGATTTTTCCAGATCGTATACAACTGTATTGAGCAGTAACGTTATATTTTTTTCCTGCTTGATTTTATCTAATAGTATTGTATCAAAGATAATAGAATTTCCTTCTTTATTTTTGTAGAGGTTTTCAACCAATATTTCATCTATTACTCCTCCTTCTCTCGACCAACGATTATTATTGCCCATATGCGAGGTAGCTCCCAGCACCCAAAGCCGGACTTCACTTGATGCATTACCGCCTACTACAGGCCGATCCTGTAATAGTATTACTTTTATGCCGGCTCGGGCAGCTGTTATAGCCGCACAAATTCCTGACATGCCGGCTCCAACTATAACTAAATCTGTGGCAAAGATCACGGACTTAAATAATCTCCCGTTTTCACTAAATTCTTTCTCTATCATATGATTTTCAGCCTTCTACAACTGATTTTAATGAATTACTTTTCGCTAACGCTAATCCTAACAATATGAAAGCCGTACCTGTACTTGCTACAAATATTTTATAGAAAGGAGCCAATAGCCCTAAGACAAAAATTGCAAGTCCAATAAATACTACACCATAGCCTATAATACGCAGACTATATTTATTTTCCTTTTTGGCTTCTAGCATATCCTGTTCCGATATTTGGTTGCGCTTTTCCTGATTATCATCTTCCCATATCTTGTAAGAAATATACATGCCGGAGGTTTGTCTTTTTATTAAAAAGTAAATTTCAAAAGCAGTCATACAAATTATCGGAAAAGCTACACCCAAGACCATCTCTTCGGTTCTGTTCAATGAGAAGTTGAATAATATAGGGTTTATGAATTTGAAATATCCATTAATAAACAGACTTAAAAACATAGCAGTAAGCACCGAATAAGATGTTTGCCTTTTTGAAAACAGAGTCCACACTACAGGTAAGTAAAGAGGAACACCCGTAAGTGCAGCGAGACTTATTACTACATTTACCACTCCGCCCATATGCGGGATCATCAGTGCAAAAAAAACACTGGCAATACCAAAGGCTATTGTCGATAGCCGGGCACTCAACATTAATATCTTATCGGAACTTTTGGGCCGTAATCTTTTGAATATATCATTGGTTATAACTCCTGACGCAATATTCAATTTGGAATTCATGGCACTTGTAGTCGCGAAAATCATACCACCCATCATTAATCCTAATATGCCTTTAGGTAAGACTTCCATACACATCATCAGATAAGCTCCTTCAGACTCAAGAATACCCAGAGATGAATTACATACATGGTATAACATTGGAGGAAGCATCCACAATATTGGATTTACAACATACAAAGCAGCAAAGAGCCAGCCCACCTTTCGCGAGTCAGTTTCTGTCCTGACACATGTATAACGTTGGACATAGGCCCAATTTCCGCCAAGGAAAATCGTATTATATATACCAAAAGCAATAATAAAAGTGAGAGTATATTCAGCATTGGTCAGATCGAAAAAAGATGTAGAAGCCTGAGTAATGAAATTAGTTATTCCATCAACCCGTTCTATCGATAAAGGTATGACAATGATTAGCGCGGCAGTGAGAATAATACATTGCAGTATATCGGTAGAAACGACTGCCCATAAACCGCCAACAGAAACATACAGGATGCAGAAAATACCCAGCAGTACAATACATAAGTTTAGGTCAAAGCCTGTGGATACTTCTACTATTTTTGCTACAGGATAAAGAAATGACGCTGTGAGGAACAATGAAATAAATAAAAATAAATAAGTATATATTTTCTGAGTGAATACACCTAACCGTTTATTTATATATTCTGCCACAGTAAGAGCTCCTGTCCGATGCCATCTCGGAGCGATCAAACAACCTACCAGCAAGCCTGCAACAGCCATAGTCCATTGGATAGTTATCGAAACCCATCCGTACAAGTATGCTACAGATCCCCAAACCACAAATGTTCCGGCAGAATGAAAGCCCATGAATAAGGATAAACCGCTCATTTGCCAGGGCACAGCACCTCCGGCAGCAAAGAAAGAAGTCATATTCTTTCCTCTTTTCGAAAAAGCTAAGCCTGCACATAGAACCCCAATAGTAAGCAGGACGATTGTTAGAATATCTAATATACTCATAGATAGTGTTTTTATTGTATTACAACTTATCAGGAACCTTTGATATAACAAATGTATGCACAAAAAGATATGTAGTATTCCACTATTTCCAAAAACTCCGGAAACGTTTCCGAAATAGAATATTCAATGTCCTATAATGAAGGGCAATAGAAGTGTTGTTCAAAAATTGAAAACTATAGGCGGTAGATTTAGGCAATATGTATGTAGGACGACCTATTTTGCCACAATTTCCACATGTTGGAATATCTTAATGTCTCTTTTTATTTTGAGGAAGTGTGGAGTTTCGAATGTTTAATTTTGCATCCAGAATGATGGTTTCTTTAAGGGTATTATAATTTTCTATTTGTTTCAGAAGCCTTTCCGCTGCTATTCTGCCTATCTCGAATGTGGGTTGGGAAACACTGGTTAATTCCATGATTTTTCCAATAGGAGACTCTGAAAATCCTGCTACAGCGATATCTTTAGGTACATTGAGCCCTCGTTTTCTCAATTCGAGCATACAGCCTATTGCGATCGGGTCATTTACGGCGAAGATAGCGTCCGTTTTTTCTTTTAAAATCATCAGATAATCAATTCCACTTTTTGCTCTATCCTGCTGCACACCAACATGCATAATGAATTGTTCTTGTATTGGAATATTATAAGCAACCAATGCATCGAGATAACCTTGTAAACGTTCTTTCGAAACAGATAGATCGGGATTCCCCGCTAAATGGGCAATTTGTTTATATCCGCATTTAATCAGATGTTCTACTATTTTAAACGCCCATTTCCGATCGTCAATGACAATTTGATCTGCTTGTAATTGAGGCAATACACGATTTACAAATACTATGGGCATTCTTTCTTGTATCAGACGTTCATACAAATCCATATTTTGGGAATCTTTAGTAACCGATACAATTAAACCTTCGACCATACTGTCTTCAAGCATTTCTACATTTTTGCGTTCTAATGACGAGGACTCATTCGATTGACAGATCAAAGCCTGATAACCTTGCTTATTAACAACATCTTGTATCCCAATGATTATCTCAGGGAA
>Ga0153940_1001099_pt1 | contig 12525 bp, 17 predicted proteins | sample TSNJ024MetaG_FD_104736 | JGI IMG/M metagenome (GOLD analysis project Ga0153940, IMG submission 104736) | Attine ant fungus gardens microbial communities from New Jersey, USA - TSNJ024 MetaG | ecosystem: Host-associated > Fungi > Mycelium > Unclassified | place: USA: New Jersey, Brendan T. Byrne...
CGTCATGGTCATGCTGATCAACTGTTTAGTCGTCCAATTCAGAGCATGTCCAGTTCAGTTGTCTTACAAGGCTGTTGAAATGGACAAACACAAAATGGCAGAGCGCGTCTCCTTGCACCGGAAGAACAATAAGTCTGTACCCTTTGCTAGCTCGTCTTCTCCGGCTTTGGAAAACGATACGGCCGAAAGTCTACCGCCACTCAAGTTCCGACCGGAAGACACTGAGGGCTGGACAACATTTGACGGGCCTTTACTGTATGTTTATGCCGGAAAAGGTCCTTTCGTTGGGCGGTGAGTTCGTCACTCTTCTCTATGACTATCTAATTTATCCATTAATAGGGATTATATGGCCTTTCCTGTTTCACTACCAGATGATGGTCTAATTGACATTATGGCAATGCCATTGGTGTGTCAGGTTACTTACTCCGATGCTCCGCCACTGATACCCCTAAGTCCTCGAGAAAAGATGTTATATCGGCAATAGCTGGCGCAGACAAAGGGGAAAGCTTCTGGGCAAAGAATGTGAGTTGGTTCAGATCCAGAAGGGAACTTAGAGTTGACTCCTTTCCATAGCTTCGATACGTCAAAGCTCATGCGTACAGAGTGAAGCCTCTCAAGCCAAAGGGAAATCTTGCCGTTGATGGCGAGGCATTCCCCTTCAAGGAATTTCAAGTCGAAGTTCATCAACGCCTAGGCACGCTACTCAGCCCCTACGGTCACTATGCTGTTGATTTCGCTCCTCACCCTCCTTCCAGTCACAAAAGAAGGAGAGAAGTAAAGGGTACCTAAAAATTGTAGTGACTCGACTATCTGACAATCTCGATAGGTTTAATCAGGTATTCTTATTAGTTCGCATCACTATTGTTTCATTACTGTTTACGCTTGATACCCCCATTTTTGTGTTTTATCTGTAATTTATTCATTCTAGTAATGTCATACAATATGTTTGCAAGGCTTCGATGGTGTAACAGCTAGGACCTCAACAGTTGGTCGCTTGACTATAATTTCAATAGATGTAAACAACATTCCAGGAGAAATGCTCTTCTCTACTATCAACATGCTTACCCGACCCTTGTCTCGAAATATCGTTATCCCAACTACTCGACGGGGACAATCTTACGATCTTTTGAAACTTTGGCTTGAAAACACTCCGATCACTACGCGAACCGACACCTTCCATTATGAGAAACTATCCGATCTATACATTACGCTCCCAACACGCGATGGCTCTCGCAGACCTTACGTCGAACCTCAGGCGGGTCAACCTGTGCCTTATGGTTCTCAACTCAATTTCTTTCATGCACGCTTACCGCAAGGCGAGTTACGTACTGATGGGACAGATGGAAATATTTCTCCCCCAGCACCTTTCCTGAGGAGAATGTGGGCCAGTGGAAAGATGACGTGGAATAATGACAATCCGATGCTTGTTGGTTCAAAAGTCGAGGCAGAGTCCAGTATTAAAGATGTCCAACTCAGGGGTTTTGAGCAAGATAAACCAATGGTGTTCGTTAATCAGCAGATTGAGTATGAGACGAAGAAAGGTCTTTCATTGACAGAAGAAAGAGTTCATGTGTATTTTGAAGTTGACGAAAAAGGAGAGGGGAAAAAGTCACCTCCCAACAAAGGTATGTCTCGTCTATGGCTCATCTAACTCAGCAACTCAAGTCTAGATCGGTTCTGTAAGCGCCTCAGCCACGCAAGCCCAAGAAGGTCGAGCAAATTCCTTCTCAAGTTGATTTTTCCTTCACATATCTTCCGAACGCGGTGACACTCTTCCGATACTCTGCTCTTATGTTCAATGCACATCATATCCACCTGGACAAGAATTACTCACAAATGGAGGAGGGATATGAAGGTACACATAGTTTTATCAAATCGTACGTCAATACTGACGCCTTGGCATTCGCTTAGAACGTTTGGTCCATGGCCCATTGACTGCTCTTATGCTTCTTGAAACGGCTGTTTTCGAAAAGCCGGATATTCGCATAGGAACCTTCGAATATCGCGCCACTAATCCACTCATCGCCGGTAGACAGGTGACCATCAATGGGACTTGGACAGACAAAGATAAAGCCAAACTTTGGTGTGTGGACGAGACAGGTGTTGTCGGCATGACAGGAAGTATCACAACCGAGTGAATCACATGCTACTTTGTACAAAGTATCCTCCACAAATTTATGGATGGGAATATAACCTGAACTCGGCATACTGTTCCTCCGATCCTGTAGCTCGGCAAAATAGCTTTCCGTCCGACGTCCCGATATTGGTCTAACTGTGACAGATCGCAACGATCGGTCCTGTGCGGTCGGCTGCAGGGGAGAATGAACGGAAAGAATCATGGACGAATGCCGATAACTCAGAAGCTTAGAAGTGTTAAACGGACGCCGCCCCAAAACTCAGACAAGGGTACTGATGACTAGTGCTGGCTTTGGGATCCGAACGAAACGGCGTTTTGTGGAGCCATGGGAAGCACCCCAGATGTAAGGATGATGTAGTTCTCGAATTCCAAATGGTCAACACATACTTGCAACCGGTTTCATCTAATGCTTCTAGCTAAAATGAACTCGAGGGTCAAGTGCCAAAACAAACATCGATCTGCACGCAGTATAGTAGATATCCAACGAGAAATAGAAACCTAGAAACCTGTTTCGTGATCAATTCATCAATGTAAAAGAAAAAAAACAAAATAACGCTATCTAACATACCATATTTATTGCCAGCCTCTTTACGATTTCGTCTACCCTCCGCGATTTTCTCTTCCAGCGCTTCGCGATTTGCATATGCATCGGCGAGCAATGTCGCCAACTGATGTCTCGATTTCGCGATTCCACTCCGCTTACTTGCCTGTGTGGGAAATTTCAATCAGTCAGTCAGCTTCATCGCTCATGAATCTGGGGAAGAACATGATATGGAGAAGACAAAACAAACAACTGACAGTCAGTGTCATATTTGGTTCTGCTGCTGGACCCGTTGCGCCTGTTGTCAACGCCTTTCTTTCTTCTCTTTCCTTGATCTCAATCTTGGCTTTTTGCATCTCCTTCATAGCATCAACCTCGGAAGCGCTCTCCTCATATCCTTCAAATCCTCTTTGTGCACCCTTCTCTAAACCACGAACATACGCATCATAGTCGCTTTGCCACTTTCTCCTGAATTTCTCATAGTATTCGGGTTCATACGCAGCCCATTGACCCGAGGGTAATTGGTAGTAACCTGGGTATGGGTCCTGGGGTGTGGGCTCAGGGCGCTCAAAAGTAGGAACCGAGGGTGCAGATGACAGTGTTGGGATAGAAAAGGTCGACGTCGACGTCGAAGCAGACTTGATCGTTGTTCTCGAGTCGTCTAGTGGTGGAGGAAAAATTCTCACAAATGAACATATGTGTAGGTGTAGGTGTGTTTGCCAAATTACATACCTATTGAGAAAAAGTCGACTGCCGAGGCAGCAGGATGGGCTGGTTTCGTAGGCACCTTCTTTTTTAGATCATCTTCTAACGATATATTCGCTTTGCCTTTGATCAAAGACGGAGGCAAGAACGGCAACGACGAGCCCCCGTTCGATACCGTGGACATGGTATCCTCTTCCTCTTCGCCCTCCACCTGCTTTGTTTTTGAGTCAAACACCAAACAAGGTCCCTTTCCACTACCCAAGACACGTTGTTCTTGCTGTGGTATAGCTTTGCGTTGTTGAGGCGCAGGAAGCATGGACAACAAACCAGAAACACCAGCTCCCGACATCTTCTGCCGTTTCAGTGCAGGTTTCTCGAGTTCTAAATCATCTTTTTCTGCATCCTCATCCTTCGACAACGCAGGAAGTCCAATTGTGATCTTTTTTTTGGGCGCCCGCTTGGTAGTACTTTTTATGGGTAGTGAGGGATTAGGGATGAGTTGAGGTCGGGTAACTTTGGGGTTTTCATGTTCACTCTCACTCTCGCTTCCACTGCCATAGTCGTCCAATCCAAGCATAGGCAACAATGAGGAGGAAGTCAATTAAGGTGAGCACAGCTTCCACTGACCAATCGATCACACTATACAAATATAGACACACAGCGCAAAAGAAATCCATCAATTGTTGATATGTACGATAGTTTGCAAATGTTACACTACTTAATAACCATGTCCATATCCAAAAAAAAGGAACAACATCGCCAGTTTTGGGTGAGAAAAAAAAAAGAAGTCCATGTCCATGATGACTTTTGAGTTTGTCGAATGTGTCTTGGTATCGAGTGTGTCTAGGTAGTAGTAGTGGTACTGATATTAGTTGTCCATCTATGTTCATCAAATCACAACTATGGTCGTGCTGTAATATACAGTTAACCATCTTGATAACACGGAAAACAAAGAGAGACGATCTTCTTACCAAGCTGTTCCTTCCGATAAAACCAGAAGTATCCAAGAATAATGACAAGCTGACAAATGAGCGCCAACCAGAAAGGAGCCGATGCCATTGGACTTCCTATATAAAAAATTTTAAGCACTCTGGCCACTCGTGTTCTTCTTCACAACATACCTTTAATACCATCACTGAAATCCCACTTGGCAGCATCAGGAAATACAGTACCAGGACCAAGTCGATTAGGAGCCGTCGCACGCGCAATCATCACACAAATCGATCCAATCACTTGAGCCAGCGCAAGCGTCGCACAAACATGAAGTCGCGAGAGCGTTTGCAGCAGAATCATTCCCAGTCCAACACCTTGAACGGCATCCAACACACCCAACCACAACCAAAGCGAAATGCCAAGATAGGGCCCTCCAGAACCCGCCCATGGGATATAAAGCGCAAGAGAAGACGTCCCCCAAAGCATCTGACACCATCGAGGCGCTCCAAGCCCAACTGCAAAAACGGGCAGTAACCATGTATGTGTCTTGCTGAAATACGTCAATACCAACAACAGGGCCGCCCAAACACCGATAAAGAACGTTAAAACCAAAAGCAGAATCTGCCACTTGGGTATATCCACGTTCCAAAGAAAACTCCAATTACGCCCATACGGCTATTTTTTTTTTCAACACCAGCTCAAACATGATCGTTGACATTGGAAAAAAAAAAAAACACTCACGCCACTCAACCAATAATCACGCAAAACCTCCGACGCCAGGAACCAAAGAACAAGCTTGCGACGTAACAGCGTTTTGAAAAAGTGGGGGACTTTGGGCGGAGTCTGGTGATAGTACTCGGGAAGTCCATAAAGCATCACATAGGCAAACAGGAAACTCGCACAGGCGAGCGGCCAGACGATCAAACAAATCCACCAAGGCGGAATAAAAGCGTCTGAGTGTCCATTCAAAGAGTTCCCCCAATACCAAAGAGCAGCAACCCAGATTTGCTGAGAACCTTGCACCGTACATGCTCGCATTGTCCAGACTTCAGTAGCAGCGCCCTGTGTTGTTATTAGTGAAAAAGGAAGGGTAGCGAAAAATCAGCCAGGGAGATGACACAGCCAGAGGACCTGACATACCGCTTCTTCACCGAAATTCAAACCAAAGAACAAGAACCCTGCAGCCGACCCAACAGCATAACACCACGTCGCTATACTAGCTATCACATGTTGCGCAGGTTTGAAAGTGGAACTAAGCGAAGGTAGACCAATCAAAAAGAAAGCAAGTCCAAAGAAAATCCATGGAAAAGAAAGAACATAGAAAGAAGGTTTCAAACGAAACATCGGATACCACACCGCAGACGCAACCAAAAAAACAGCACCAAGTACATAGAGTTGAAGATTGTCCTGATAATTCCGTCCAGAAAGGAGCGTTATTTGGAAACTCGTCGCGCTCAACATCTGCCCCAAGGCAATCACAATCGTATAAAGCGGCCATCCCTTGATCTCGCGCGACATGGCAATTTGCAACCGCGTCATGGAAATAGTGTCAACCGGAACCGAATCATGCATATGGCTTTCATCAAATTCACCACCGTTCGAGCACAAATGAGTACTCGGAGCTAATTGAAAAAGAAAGCAAAACATTCAAGATCGACCCAAAAAAAAGAAAAGAAAAGGAAAAAGACTCACAACTGGGACGAGAGTAAATAGACGGAGCAGGTGTACCCCACACAGACTCCCGTTGAGAAGACCTCATGCTCGTCGCACTCGAAAGCTTGTCCCGTCGAACTTTTCCAAAAAACGCTTCTTCACTCTTGACCAAATACTTCTCAATCGATAATTCCCGTTCAGAGTTCTTGGCATCCAAGTTTTGCAATTTTTGAACAAACTCGGAAGCAACTTCACCATCCGCATCTGTAAACTAAAGAAGAAAAATCTCAACTCCCGTCTTTCGGTTGTAGTTTTAAAAAAAAAACTCACCGAAGCAATCGCCTTGTTCAAGGGTGAATTAGACTTTTCATCCATGATCGACGAAATAGACTCGGCAGACGATATCCTCGAATGATTCCCAAACGGCCGTAACCCACTCGGATCCACAAAAGGATCAGGAACATTCCTCAACGAGTCCTTCGCAATCGCCTTGTTCACTCTCCCCATAAAATCGGCATAACCCTGATCCGAAGAATGACTACTGACATCCTCATCCCCCATCCGCGGTGGCGCCGGCATTTCAGGATTAGCAAGCGATTCCTGGCTGCTCATAACCGGCGTATTGGCATAACTGGCAATACTCCTCTCATCCCATCCAGGTTGATGATCAGGATAAGGAGAGGGATGAAGGGCAGGATTCCAATCATCCGTGTCAGCCATTATTCGCATTCCAAGACCTCCACCATCATCAGGTCTCCAAGCATTCTGACCAGACCCATGACGACTCGCCATGATACTACGTTTATGGAGGTCCTCGATACGCTGACGCCACTCAACGACAGGGAACCTTTGAACAGCAGAACGAGCACGCAAAATAGCACGTTCTTCTTCCGTCGATTTGAGAGCCATTTTAATCGTCTTGGTCAGCTGTGAAAGCATATGTCCAGTAGAGCTAGACTCGACAGGGTACCACTAGAATTCAAAATAAGTTAGATAAATCAGAACGTCACAAAAAAAAACAACTCACCCAACCAGGCATAAGACCAAGACCACCCAATCGAGAACCAACACCAAGAGCACCCTTCCTCCCAAATTCAACAGCAACCAAACCAAAAGGTTCATCACGAGAAGGAATCAAAGCAAAATCAGCACCACTAAACAAATAAGGCGGAAGAGCCGTAAACTCGGGCTTGGAATAAACACGATCAGGATACATCTCCATCAACCTCGCCAACTTTTCAGCCGCGAACCTTCCGTACAGATCGATAACTGGACCAATAGCGATTAATTGAATCGAAGGTCTTTTCTCCAACCTGAGCAAAAAAAAACGCGATCACGTTGTTGGCCTTGTGAGGGGAAAAAAAAAAACTCACAGTGACGGCATGACATCAGCTATCAAATCAACTCCTTTCTGCTTAGACCACCTCCCAACAAACACGAATAAATCCGAATCCGGATCCTGTTTCAATCCAGCCCACTCCTGCGCCTGCTTCTTCAAACCCGGTCTCTGCGCCTCCGCCTCCACATCAATCTGTACATCCTTCGGTCTCACAGGCACCTCATCCAACGCATCAATATCCGACGGATCAGGATTCGGCAACGAATCCACATGCGTCAACGACCACAACGCAGGATACCTCGCCCAACTCCGCTTTCCATACTTGTCCGACACACCAGCTACACCCACACTCTTCTGATGGGCACTGATAAACGTCGCACCCGCGTGCAAGAGGTTGAACGTGTTTCCAAATTGTACATACTGGCGGCAAAGCTCCGTGCTGATGTTAAATGCAGAACACACTTCCTTCACCTCTTCTTTGGTTCGTAATGGCCACAAACCCTGGAACTCGGCATTGTGCAAGGAGAAACAGACAGGGATGATCCTCGGCAGGAGATATATGGGCGCTAGTGCACCATGAAAATCGTTGATATGATATATATCAATGTCCGGGTACCTGCGAATGGTAGCCGCAATACATTGATTCCACGTCGAATAGTAAACAGCCGAGCCGAGATCGTCCATACGAGCAGGGTACGGTTCCGCCGTAGACTGCGCGCGGAACACAGGCGAGTCTAAAAGGACATAAGTAATATTGTCCAACTGATGCGTCTCCACTTGAACGAGGTACGGATCACCAAAGATCATCACTTCCATAGGTTCCCCCGGATCAGCAGGAGGATATTCCAGGTCGGCGACTTTTGGTACAACCCAAATCAAATCCACATCCGTCATCGCCTTGCCCATCAAACTCGACATCACACCCAGTCCACCAATCTTGACCTTCAACTTCCAATCTATCACCTCATATTCCAATGTCGAAATCAACACCTTCCTTCTCTTGTTTTTATCCTCTGGCCATCCAATGACTTGCCTTTGTTTACGTCCGCCCATGATGGGTAAACTGTCCTTCAAATCCGTAGTTGATTTGGTACTGCTCCCAAGAGATCCGAGAATAGGGAAATAGTTGGTGTGGTTCTTCGTCTTGACGCCATACCGGTTATATTTAATGCCATAGAAGGTCCACATGAAAATGAGTACGGCGAGAATACCAGTGATGAGGGGTATAGAGAGGAGCAAGGAGTACATGATGGCACCTACAGATGCTTGACCGCGTGGTACCAGTGACCAGGTCATAGTGGCATCATCAATGAGTAGGTTCCATGCAAGATGAGGTCTAGGAGGGGCAGACATATTGAGATAGTTGGGTGCGACGCTGTTGGGAGGAAGACGATCCAAGACACCGTCACCATCTGTATCACCATAAAAGTAATCATCGTATCCCCAGACGTTGACTTGGACGTAGGAAGGCCAAGCAGCCATGATTTCAATCTCCCACTGACCGTCCGAGTTCAATTCCATTTGTGACGGAAGACCTTGATCAAAACCCCAGTTGTTATAAGGGCCTCGAAGCAAGAGTTGGGGATAACGACGTTTTGGTCCCTTGTACTGGGTGTCTGCATGAATGACGGCAGCTACCGAGAGCGTTGCCTGACTCCAATCTTGAGAAGAATCAATCAAACAGTTCTCATTCTTAAAGAGCGCCAAACTACGCACATTGCACCATCAGGTGTCGACCTGACCAAAAGTTATCCGGGGTATCAAAGAGGGCGGAATCGATGGTCGTCGTATCCTCCCAGTTCCTCCACTGTGTCCAATTTCTTCCAAAGTTCCACGAATACCTGAACATGTCGGCACCAAACGCCTTGTGTTGAAAAGTATAGTTTCCGTTTGAAAACGTGAATGAACCGTCTGTATCGTAATCATTCTCGGGGAAAACCATCACGTTGTTCGCCGCGCCTTTCCGTAGCAAGAGATGATCCCTGGCCTATACTCGATCGGACTAGAGAATAGGAGCGGAGGGGGGAGAAAACACGTACATTGGTGGTCGCGTTGCCATTCTGCGCAGGCGCATGATCGACTGTAATCGTGACCACGCCATCCGGCACATTGACCAACGTCGCATTCCAATACCAAGCCGATACATCCGTTCCAACCAGAACAGCCGGGTCCGGATTTTGCACTTGTCCACACTGCACATGGGTGACTCCTGGTTGTCCGTTTCCTGCACTCTGCCCCGAACTAGACACATTCAGTGACACGCTCGAAGTGACGCCATCACAATCCATGGCAACATTGAACTCCAACGATATATCGATCGACGTCGAATTCGCTTGAGACAGTATCCGATGATCATGTCCAGGCAAAAATTTGGTGATGGCAGGATTTTGTGCGACCCACTGACTGGACGGAACAAGAACTTTATAACCATATGGATCCATGGTCACGTTAGCCAGGCAGCCAAAGAAGGGTGCTTTGTCATCGTTATTGAGAGACGACAAGGACTCGTCAAGGGTGTATATATCATACGGTGGCAACAAATTTCTCACGGTCACGCCCGACTCGAACGGGGACGAAATCCATAGAGATTCTTTGCAATCAAAGGACCAGGTCTTGGTGGAATTTTCGTTCGTATAGAGTAACCATACTTGGTCGTTGAATGTACCGTTGAGGGTTTGAACACCTGGCTGAGCTGCCCTAGACACCGACCACAAACCCATTTCCGTGCCGGTATTGTTAGAACCGGGTCGCTGAATCCAATAGGTCCAATTTCCACGCTGAACGAGATTGAAGCCATCCTGAAGGGCCCCGTAGACGGTGCGAAGATGGAAGAAACGGCTAAAGAGACGTCGTGAATTGGTTGTGGGATCAAAGTGGTCAAGAGCATTCCAGTCGTCGTGACAGCCAACAAGTGCCTTGTCGAGAGGCATGTTGAAGTATTGTTCCGAGCCCAAGTGATAGCAACCATGTCGTTTCCAGGCTAGATTGCTGGACATGGCTTGTCGGCTATATGGGGTCGAGTGAGTGAGCATGAATGGGCTGTGCCAAGCCTTACCCGTAAAGATAGTTGGAAGCGCCGTTGTCAAAAAGGTAGAAATTTTGTTCTTCGCCATAAAACAGCTGGAATGAGCTCAGACAATGGCCAAATGTAAGGATAATGGGGGGCGCACCAAGGGAATTCCTGGCATGACCAAGGACGTGATGAAGGTGGCAAGAGCGCTTCTAGCTGTTCCATTCTCCAGACTGGGCCAACGGAAGACATCAAAATTGCTGGTGCCATACATATGCCTGGGATCTACGACACCGGAATGAGCATTGAGGAAATCGTTGTCGACGAACATCTGATTCCAGGCGGTGACAAAGTTGACGTCGATGTCATAGGCGACCTGAAGGTTTCCATCCATGCCAAGGAAACGGGTGAGAGAACGATAGATGGAATAGTGGAAGGCGACACCATCTAGGGCGTTGAGGGAGGCCTCGCGTAGGAAGAACTGGTTTTGATCTGAAGTGACATTGGCAGCTGCCAGGAAGCCCGGAGGAAGCTGTGTTGGTGTGCGCCCGCGCCCGCTGACATGTGCATCAAAAAAAGATGACACCGGAATGATGGGAAGGACTGACGTACATGTAAAGAGAGCCAAAGGTATCGCCACCGGTGACCTCGCCAGAGATGAAGAAATTAGACTTGTTGTATTTGGCGGCGCAGGATCTGGTGCTGGTAGACCAGGATGCGAGAGCGTCGAGGGTGACTTGGGTTGCTTTATCGATACGAATGGCATCGATATCGAGGGCCTTGATGGCCAAACAGGCAAAGACTTTGATTCTGGCCATGACGTCTGGACGCCACTCACGAAGACGGTCCTGGACGGAGGCGAATTTGGTCAATTGACGTTGCCAATCGGGGTGGACACCAAAGGCCTCCATGTCACCGAACTGATCGAAATCGGAGAGCAAGCAGCCGTCGGAGGCCTGAATCTGGAGCATGGTACCTGAATTGTCCCAAAAGGCAGGCATGGTGCACGAGGCATTGCGTTTATTGTGGATCTAGAATGAGGGGGGAGTTTGAGGGGAGAGGAAGGGGGAGGGTTATGGCTCACGGTAAAGTCACGGTACTCTGTAAAGTTCCAGGGCATGTAATTGGGACGCTTCCACATGGAGCTGTACTCGGAAGGGGAGAAGGGAGCACTGGTGTTGAGAAAACTGGGATCAAGTCAGGGGGATTAGGGTGCCGAAGAGGGATTGAGACGGACCCTTTGAAGGCGATGAGATCGGACATGGTGCCGACGGTGAAGTCGGCCATGAAGAACATGTTGCGTGCGTGGATCTCGTCGATGAGAGAGCGCCAGTCTGAGATGGTGCCCCAGTGGGGGTCGAGGACGCTGAAATCGAGGGGAGAGTAGCCTAGAGGAAGGATAAGCCGGGAATGAGGGACTTGGAGAAAACTGACTGTCGGCCTGCCAGATCATGTTGAGAAAGGGGGTGCCAGAGATGAAGATGACTCTGATGCCCATGGCCTGGAGATAGTCGAGACGGTGTATGAGGCCGAGCGGGTCACCCCCGTAGCGGAGCTGGGTCTCGCGATAGTCAGACTCGAAGGGGGTGCCGAAGAAGTCGTTGTTGGCAGGGTCGCCGTCTGCAAACTTGTCGAGCAGGATGGTGTAGACGGGGAGAGCACGCCAGTTTTGCGGGGAAGGGGTGTAGGAGGTGTTCTGGCGAGAGGCGTCGTAGTCGAGAGGGGAAGAGGCGTTCTGGTTGGCGTTGAGGTTCCAGCGCACAAGATCCTGGCGCCATGGAGAGGCGGAGACGAGGAGGGGGAGGAGGAGGAGGGGGAGGGGGAGGAGGCGCATCGAAGGAAAAGGAAAGGGGAGGTGTGACAAAAATGTGACAGGGCATGTCGCCTCCTACTCTGCTAGTGGTCCGAGGCCAGCACTCCCCGTTTCCCACGACACCGGCTGGGGAATGTCCAGAACAGCTTGCGAGCTGGTCCGACGAGCACACAGCTCGGTGGCTCGCGACCTGCAAGTGTGCCCACCACGCCGATGTCTTCCGCGCACACGACCTGCGCGGCGACGTCCTGCTCGAGCTTGAGCCCGGGATCCTCAAGGAGGTCGGCATCGTCAGTGTTGGAGAGCGGCTCAGGATCTACAGTGCCGTCAAGTCTCTGCGCAGGCGGGCGAGGGCTGGCGGACGACGACCAGCGCCACTTCAGCTGCGACCAAC
>Ga0153940_1001101_pt1 | contig 12521 bp, 11 predicted proteins | sample TSNJ024MetaG_FD_104736 | JGI IMG/M metagenome (GOLD analysis project Ga0153940, IMG submission 104736) | Attine ant fungus gardens microbial communities from New Jersey, USA - TSNJ024 MetaG | ecosystem: Host-associated > Fungi > Mycelium > Unclassified | place: USA: New Jersey, Brendan T. Byrne...
TAGTCACATACTGTATGGTTTACCACTACACCAAAAGGGCAACATTAGCAAGGCTACTTGCTAATGAGGGTCCAGCTATTTATGTAGTTCTTTGAACAGGTATTTTGTTATACCTCTATGTCATTATTTAGTAGTCACTTTTTTGTGACACAGGGTCAAGACTGTAAGGAGCTAGTTGGACTAATTAAATATTAGGTAATAGTATTTAATTAGCACAGGGTTGCTCTGGTGGGCTGCCACTAGTGTGTCAGGAATGAAGTTTAGTGCAGTCCTCTTACAGAAGGATTACTTAATCCTTCATTGTAAAGTATTCTAATTTAAGTAATTGCTTGAGGTATTTAGGGGTGTCATGTTAAGGTGATGGAATCAGTGGTGTCACATGAGTAGGCATGACAGTTAATCTAGGATTTGAGCCATCCATCAAGCTTGAGAATGCTGAGACAAAGTTGGATGACTGGGAATATAAAAAAATGATGAGTGACATTTAAGAACGTTGTAGTACACACCTTCGAGTGATGAAGATAGTCTTGATGGTTCTTTTCTGCAGCATCATATACCGTTGTCCAATCCAGGCAAGTATCAGTCGCATCCCATGCCGTTACATGGTTGCCTCTCGATGCTCTAACAGACTGCAAGCGTATGTTTCTACGGCAAAGCACCATCTGGCGTAAGTAGTTCATGCAGTGATGGGCTAACTGTGGGTTTTGTATGTGAGAGTCTTCAGACTCATCAGCATAATAAGCTGCGAGGGTTTTGCGGATAATGTTGAGGCACCGAATTTCGTGAAACATTCCCAATGTAAAGGGCTTCAAATCGGGTCCTAAGTGGAGAAGAGTGCCTCCCGAGGGCAACGTAGTATTCCACTCCTCATCTGCGTATCGAGTATTGAAGGCATAGTGGACTGTATTCTCACGGGAAATCCATGCTGGTTCGAGTGATAACTCCCAATGCGTTGGGTAGTCACCGAAGTCGCTTACTTTCCCAATACGCTTAGTGTTTGCTGTATATCTCTCAGAAAGGGTCTCACCATGATATTTCCCTCCGAAATGTAGACCATGTCTTGCGTAAAGTTGGTACACCAGGAGCAATACTCCAAGCATGGATCCAATGCAAATCACAAAGAACTTGGTAAATTCTTCGATAGAGCAAAGCCGAGTGTTAGTTTTTATTTTTTCCCCGAGCTTCCAGAGAGATTGACATACTTGCCATGCAGAGTTGGATCACTATGAGGCTTGCGTTCAAGAAATGGTGGACTTATATATACGCTCATCATCATTGTTTTACATATATACAAAGAGACCAAATCCGGAAGATATAACATAGAAGATGCCTACAGCTACGGCGGCCTTGTGAGTTTTGATTCAAGACTCAGGTAAGTGGTGGTTTACCAGGGCTCATCAAAAACAAAGGGCCAAGTGGGCCCCATCCCTTCGTTCAATGTCCTCTGCATCGCAGTCTACATTTTCAACTGTAGCGCTCAATGTAAATACCATGCAAACGTTCAGTCAATGGTAAGAAAGTTACCTGGAAGAGGTTTGACAACAGCGAATGCGGCGAGGATGTAAATGATCAAAGTGAGCTTGAATTGCATTGTTGTGACTGAACAAAAGCTAACTGATTGGACCCGTCTGGCTCATATCTCTCAAAACAGCCAGCTTTATGGGTTCAATAGTAGCCAAAATTTTCTTTAGAGATGTGGGTCCTTTGATCTCACGTCTGTGAGATAGCACTTGGAGATGCCATCCAAGTTCCCAGTGATCCCAGTGAAACAAGATCACCGATATTACCAGTGGTAAACTTAGATACAGTTATAGAAGTGTCACTACACGTGTGCAGCAAATGATACATCCAACTTTAGGATCGCCTGAGATGTACCGTTCCCTCGGTGTGCGACACAAAGGAGACTCCCTTTGTAGCGGGAGAAAGCCATAATGGTGTCAGGATCGCAAGGCCCATCAGATTCTCCCAACAGCGGAGTTGGAGTACGTGATCCCTTGATTTTCCATGACAAGACAGTTTATTATCGTTGTATCGATAGTTACATTGCACCCATTGATTATGAGGCCCATCTATTCATTCCTGCCGGAAGATGAAGGCATGGTACCTGAGGAAAAAAGCCTCCTTGAACAAGACTCTAGTACCATGACCGTCTACCAGCCCACCACGATACCAAGAAAGATGATTGTTACTACCTACATCTTCCTTGCCTTTTCTGTGGTCCTCGCTGTGACCAATGCATCACTTTCCGTGTGTCAAATGCGCACGGGCAAGCATCAAGAAACCAGCTTGTCTGACCTTCCCCATCCAGATATATTTGCTGGTCTTCCCAAACTGCAAGGTCACTCAGGACATGGGGTGTTGTCGCACAACCACTCGCACTCACATACTCATAAAGAATGTAAGCAAAACATTGATATTGCGACTCTAGTTGTAACGCAAGTTGTTGAACCAGCCGAGTAGGACATCTCAGTTGTTAGATTCCAGAGGTTATTTTTCGTAGGCCCCGTGGCCATGTTCGAACAGGATGTACTGATTCTGAGGGATTGGGAACAAAAGTTTATGACATAGATCAAGGGTCCCAAGTTTGTACTAGCCATGACCAGAACTATCTAGACTGCTATAAAATTCATCTGCCTTCCTTTTGTACGACTCCTTGTACATTCCGTAGTTTGACACCATGTAATCTCGAACCTGCGACCAGTCTTTACAACGGTGCGTCACCCCGACACCTGTCACCGCAAGTTTGATCTCTCCGTGTGTGTCGAGCTGTTTATGACTCGGGGGCTCGAGAGTTAGGTCGATATTACATAGGGCCAGCTCTCGAAGGTAGATGAGACAGTGGTCGACATGGCCAAAGGCTGCCTTGGTCATATTATGGACATTGAGGAAATAATTTCTCAGCGACCGAATGCAGTGTAGTTGATGATAATGTGCTGGGAGATAATGTTGGTCGCGATCAGGGAGGTATAGAAAGCCGTCTCCAACTGGTAGAATGGAGTCCCAATCGGAATCGTTGGAATAAAGGCCAAAGCGATGAGTCATCACAAGTGTGAGCGCCACATCGTTGACCTGAATTGGGAAGTTTGGGTTGTCGTCGATGCCTATCAGTGTCCATTCAGTATGTGCCCATATATGAATGGAAGTTCCAGCCTACTGTGAAACGATGAAAATTTGAGGTGTACAACGAGGACAAAAATATGTGCCAGAAAGGAAAGGACGAGGGCCATGAAGACCATGATTGCGGTCTTCGTGGATAGTAAAATGTGTCGTTGCATCCTGAGTTTGACGGTCAGAGAGATGAGAGCAAGGGTTCGCTTGAACCGATGATAAATGTCGGAATCGTCCCAGGATCTAGAATTCAAGTATGGCACGGTGTCACAAAAGCTTCCATCATGATTCCTGGCGTAACGTGTGATTCCGCATCACAGAGAACTACAATGAAACAGCAGACCGCATCAGAAATCAGAGAAGAGCTTTCGGACTACTTGTTCTGCAAGAAGACAACTGTTTACAAGTCGAGGCAAATGCATAGAATACATCTGATACCGTCCAATAACTATGTCCTCGTAGTGAAATATGGCTCTTGGATAATGTAAAATCCTATTTCTGGGTGTGAGAGATGATTGACCATCAAATGTCTTCAGACACGTACCCTCGATAGGATACCACCGCTTGTCCTGCCAAAAGTCTACGTCACACTGCGAGGTCGACTGGCAAGAAAATTCAAGAGTAGTGAACTCGTTCGAGAGACAATCAAACTGGATCGCCAAGTTTATGCTATAGGAAACAGTCAAGGTATCCAGAAGTCTGTGTCGTTTGGGAGCGCTGATCCGAGAGTGGGTTGTTTCCCTCGACATCTCTGTTGATGTGTCGAGAAGCCATACGTCGATCACGCCACCAGTGGTTTTGTTTTCTGGATGGTAATGAGGAAAAGCAAAGATCATCTTGCAGTGTTCCATGCCGAAATCCAAATGGCGAAACTGGACAATTGTCGATATCTAGTTAACGACGATGAGCAAGGGGAAGAAAAAGGGGAAAACTCTAGTGAACCTCTCTGGTGATAAGAACATGTCTATTGTCGGTGTAGATAGTTCCGATTTTAGTGCGCAACATGCGATGATCTTCCCTCATGACGCGTTTGGCGTCCGTCTGGTTGATTTGAAGAACGACATCAGGAAAGTTGATGATAGGAGGAAAGCTGTGGTTATGACTGATCTTGTCCAGGTTGATATATTGACTGGGACGGCGGAAGCTGCTTGGTATGTTCCCGTGGATTACTCCGGGTGAAGAAAATGATGCACTCCTTCTGAAGAGAAAAATGGAAAGTGTAGCAGAACAGAAAGTTGCTGTAGCACACAAGAGTACAAGGAAGAATGTGAAGGACGCTTAAAAGCGAGTGAGCGCCGGAAGTTTACTGAACTAATATGAGCCACAACCACATACAGGGATTCAACGAGCCATCCCTCAGCTGTTTCCGCTGCTTTCCACTGGGTACTTCAAGTGGCAGCTCCATGAAGCTGGCTGGGCTTCGCATATCTGTTGCGGAATCAAGGAAGGTCTGGCCTTCCTGTGGTCTTGCTAATCAACAGGGAATGAATGGATTACCTAAATTGTTCATCATATGTTCTGATGGAATATAAGTGTCGTTGATGGTCACAAACTATGGAGAGCCGATTGGCTCATCAAAAGATGCTGTTATTTTGCCCCACGGGATGCACATAGTATTGCTACTCGGTTTGAGGTTGTTCAAGAAACATTTCCTGCTCAATTGTCCAAGTAGGTCTGCTGGAAAATGTCTAACACGATCATTCATTCACTGTGTATTTTTCATTGTCTAGAATAACCACCCAAACCACCTGGATGGACGGCACAGTCGATTTCTCCTATCATGGCGAAACATTTCAAACTTATTATAAGCTCTATGAGAGCATAGTCGAGAGCAAAAAACGGAGGACCAGGTCTCGTCCATGACTACCTTGATGTTCACTCAGAATCGACTGCCAAGTACGACATACCTGTCATAGTTTATGATCAGCTTGGTAACGGCAAGTCTACGCACCTTAAGGAGAAAGGAGCGGGGTTTTGGACAGTGGATCTGTTCATCGAGGAACTCGAGAACCTTGTCGCGCATTTCGGGTATCCAGGACAGATATAGTATCCTTGGCCATTCCTGGGGAGGCATTTGAGCCAGTGAGTTTGAGGTTCGCAAGCGGCCATCTGGCCTGGGGCGTCTCATTATCGCCGACTCGCTTGCTGCATCTAGCCTCTGGAACAAGTCCAACTTGCAACTACTTCAAGCCCTCCCGGAGGACGTACAGCAAGGCGTCGCGGGGGGATGAAAGACCTGGAGAAGTTCGGGCCTGCACTGCAGAAATTCCATGGATGCATCATTAAGCCAGTCCCTGAGAAACTTACATATACTATGGCACAGGTCTTTGGTCCTGATGGTGATCCCACAGTAGCAGCTGCTTCGTAAGTCGTTTTTCCCAATGCATTGGTTGGCTAGACAGTAGTTGATGTCCGCATAGCATCCTGAAGGATTGGACGATCATCGATCGTCTTCATCTTGTCTGTTGACCAACTCTTATCATTAACGGGCGCATGGACATCGCTCAAGATTTCGTCGTGAAGCCTTTTTTCGACGAAATCCCGAAGGTGAAATGGGTCACTCTCGAAGCTTCGAGCCACACCCCATCTCTCGAAGAGCCTGTTAGGTACATGCAGATCGTTGGAGAATTCCTTATCTATGACTAACTACATTTGAATATGTATCAAGAAATTACTGTCTCAACAGAGTTCTAGGTTGGAATAATTGAGGAGATCCGTCCTCGCATTGATACAACAGCAGACCATCTTATATGGAGCACGGTCTGGAACATTTTGGAATGACTTTGAAATCTCTCCAGGTTGACTCCAGTTCTTCTCCAGTTCTTTTCCCAGAAATGTAAACTATTGGTAAGATCAGTCGCTGTATGATGATGCCTCTGATCACAAATCGCCATCGTCTGTCTCCATTAAATCAGAAATTTCAATTACTGCATACTTTGCGCCCCTTGCCTGCTCACTGGTGATCATTGTGGAAATTGCCAGCAGCTCAACCATTAGAGTATAGAACCGATTCTCAGACGTCAACTGTTTAGTCGACTATCTACCTAATACAATCAATATGGTAGATTAAGGCAAGTATTTGTGTCTTTGATAGTTAAATTAATCTCACCTCGGACACAGCTATTTAGTTGATGGCTGAGGGAATACCCAATAAGTCCTCCTCTTTTTTAGCTGTCTGTCGCCCCCCTCCGGCTACCCGGTAATGTCGTACAGTGAGCTCATTTGTAGCTGTGGAACTGTGGTGTAGGGATTGGTCGTCGTCTGATGTGTCTCTGAGGTGGAGCCATGTTGGGATAGGATTGGTCGTCATCTCGGATGTATTGTCTCGGTATCGTTAGTTCTCCGAGGAATTAGCTTGATCATTCTGTTGTTGTCCTTGAGGGTGCCAATCCAATTTCTAATGACCATAAATTGATAGTCTCCAATATTAAGCTCGCGATGGAACATAGGAAACAAAATACACTCATAACAAGTGCCACTGGTGATTTGTCTAGTTTCTGGAAGGAACACTGTGTTCGCAGAATTATCCCGTTCACTGGCGAAGACGACCCGTGGAGCGGCTTTCTCACTTGAGCTTCATCATGAGATTATCAAACTGCGCTCATCAAAAGAGGTCATCATCTTCATCGTGGAACATGATAATGGCATGATAAATAATTGTGGAACATGAGAATGGCATGATAAATGGATCAAGAAGTGTACAAGGTACATCCAGGGTCATCGTCAAAGTGTATGAGAAGCATGACTATAGTCAAATCAACGATGATTCTGGTTCTGATGAGAGCAACATAGGTGGTTCGTCTATCAATACAATATGATCAATCCTTGGAGGCATCTTTGTTAGTTGATTGCAAATGCAGCAGACTCTCTCTACATCAAAAGCGCCATTTACGAGTAATGATTCCCAGTGATGGTATCTCGCCGGGGAATAGCCGTCTGTCACCATGTGCATGTCAAAAGAATCTTGATCGAATTTTCTCCCGGCTGTCTCGTGTTATAACACCAGCAACTGAGTTGATAGCTCCAGCGCGTTTCTAAAGATCCGTTCCAGGAGTCATGGACGTTCGGCCAATAATGTAACTGCTGTCTTATTGATTCCATTGTTGTGGTATCATGGTTTCATTGTGCCCAGTCGGCGGTGGGCGGCATTGGAATCACCCTAAAACCTCTGCAAAGCATCGAACTCTCAATAGAGTCTTCCCATCAATTGACAGAGCACTAGAGAACCTGGGATCGTCATGACCAACCCTTTCACTCCAGACGAGCCCCCAGCAGCGTTATGGTACGAGCAAACAGACCTTGCTGCTATCTTCGTTGGAGGGATCGCATACGGTTCGTACGCTCAGTACCCATTAACCGCTCAGATTTTCATTCACCGTTAGGCGTACATATATCCGTGTATCTGACGTGCTCATATTACCTCTTGAAATCAAGGACTAGGCGCTTTCAAACGTGGTTGATCTTTGTTTTCTTGCTTTTTGCACTCGGGACTGTCAACATCTGTTTCAATATGCGATTTGGTCAAATGGTCTGGATAGACAATCGCGAATATCCGGGCGGTCCTTATGCATATCTTGTGCAGCAGGAAGGAAATACACTGCTTACAGCTGGTGATGCCGAATCTATCCTGGTCTCGTTCCTCACGGATGGATTGCTGGTAGGTGGTAACCATTATGATCCTTGAGAATGAGAAGCGATCCTCGCCCTGACAGATTTGGCGCTGCTATGTTCTATATCGTTTGTGGTGGTTGCTTATAATCCCAATTTTGGCATGGCTTGCATCCCTCGGTAAGTATCCTTACCCTAGAATGGCCACTGGAAGCTCACGCGATCCCTGCAGCGTGTGGAATCCTATTCACTTTACAAGCGTCTCATCCACAGTCGAGCTTATTCACAAAGAATACCCTCGCTTTCTCAGTACCTTATTTTGCCTTATCGATGAGCCTCAACATCCTGCTTACAATGCTCCTGATATGGAAATTGATATACATGAGACACCAGTTGCAAAAGTCCTTTGGCAGTGATCACACCCGTCTCTACACGACTCTGGCTACAATGATATTAGAGTCAGCCTTGCCTTATGGCTTGATCTCTTTCATCTTCATTGTGCTTTATGGAACCAAGAATACGGCTGCAGATCTGTTTATTCCTCTGTTGGTACAAGTCGAAGTAAGTCATTGTCCCCGTTCCAAAAGGCTGCTACCATCAATAACAAATCTGAAGTGTATTTCTCCTATGATCATCATACTACGTGTTGCCAGAGGACAAGCCTGGGATAACGAGACAGTTTCCGCGGATCGTTTGTCAAGCAGGAAAGTTGTGGGTGGCAGAAAGCCATCGGGCCTGGGCCGTAGACACGAAATTCAGGAAATTTCAACCATACAGTTCTCATCTGGAGAGACAGAATCGCCATCTGAGCAGATAACGGCTCAAAAGAGAACTATAGGCAACTTGGAACATGTATAAAGGCATGCATCCTTTGGTATTTGTTGATACCTGTGATATTAGATTCCCCTATAGGATATCTGTGTTGAGAAAGTGCTAAGATGGTTTCGTAGTAATTAATTTCCAGGAATGTAGATCAACCATATGTCATGATTGATCTATTAGTAATTGCTGTTGGAGACGAAGCTCGGGCTCCCACTAGGCGCAAAGGTCTGTGCCGCTTAGTCATCCATTAGTCATGGGATAAGTCTGGCTATTAGGCCAAATTCAATGCAAAATTCCATGCATTTAATTCCATAATGCCAACTACATAATACCAACTATAATACATCTGAATAATGTAGAGGACATGCCCTTGAATTCATCTTATGGCTGACTGCTTGGTATTTGCTAGCTTATTGGGAGGCTAGTGGCTTTGATCACCTACATAGAAAATAGTTAAGAAGCTATTTTTCTCCTGTATTACATGTTTTAGCCCATTGTTGTATGACTCAAGTTGAGTTAACTCAGCAGCTAAGTCTTTGAGGGTTACAAAGAGAACTCAATAGGGTTCTTGTAAGGGCAATGTCAGACTCAAGGCCAGAGGTCACACTAAAAAGCTAGTAAGAGTCCCAGAAGCTAAGGTGATATTCAAGTAAGGGTAGATCTACTGATACAGGCTCCTATATATACTACTGGAGGTAGTCTGTATGCAATCACATGAGCACTAACATAACAATACCAAACATTCCTAATATAGTTACAGGCTATTAACTGAGTACAAACCAGACTAAAGGAAGACAGAAAAGAATAGATATACACTAAGAGATCTGGACCCTAGATAAGAATAGATCCATCAATACTCACTAAGTACACTCCTAGGATATTCTCTTATAGTTCTTGCTTAATTGTGCCAGCTACTTATACAAGTATACTATTTGCCCTCATTTATATTAATGGTATTCTACAACTAGCCAAGAAGCTGCCAGTTCAATTCCTTTGTCCATTATTCTATATATATCTTTAGTCATAGTTAAGGTGACTTATGACAGTACCCCTCTCTTCAAGGTCCTTGTCCTGAGGACTTTACAATTCATTGTATAGGTCTTGTATAAGAACTTAGACTGAGATGTTTTAGAATTAGTCCTAGTTTGAGTTGACAAGGAGAACTCAATAGAGTTCCCATTTGATTACTGTATACTACTTATATACATTCTGTGTTTACTCCTATTTATAAAGTCCTATGCATCTTTTTTGAGTTATTCTCTCTCATACATCTATTGATTTCCTAAATAAAAGAAAATAAAATAAAAATAAAAATAAATAATGACTTAGCTGTTTGGCTGGGTCATAAGACTACCTTCCTCTCAAGATTCCTCATCCTGAGGATTTTTTTTTAATAACTCATAGTAGGGATTGCAGATATTCCCCATTTTGTTGTTATCTTCTTCTGTCTACTTCTTGAGTCCTGAATTTTCTTGTTTGATTTCTTTTTCCTCCTCTTTAATCATTTCCATTGTTCTTTGTCCTCTTACTCTTCTTTCTTTCTATTGTTTCTAATTTCTTTCCAACCTTGTCTAGCATTCCTCATTGTATCTTTTATCTATCCAATCAAATAGCTTTCTTACCATAAATTGCCCTAGCAGTTCTTCTCTCCTAAACATTTCTTTTTTTTTTTTCTGTCTTCTAACATCTTCTATATCTTGCTAGTATTCTTTCTCAAATTTGTCAACTGCTTTCTTTGTATTCTCCAGGTTTTCTATTCCTTCCCAAGTATTTAATTCTGCTGTGAATCCTTTCCACTATACTAAATACTTGTTTTTTCCTCTAATCTGTTGCTTATTCAGTATCTTCTTAACCTCCTGTTCTTTTTCTCCTTCAATTATTACTGGAGTTGGTTCCTCCTTCTTCTATCTCTCTACTTGCCCTATGTATCTGTGTATCCTACTAATGTTTACTACTAGATGTATCTTGATCATACTAGGTAACTCTAATTCAACTATGTTTGCCAATATAATCTTTTTCACTTTGTAAGAGCTTACAAACCTCTCTATCAACTTTTCTGTCCTTTTACCAACTATTTGATATTTCAAATTCTTGGTGCTGAATATTACCAAGTCTTCCACTCTGTACTCATCAACCTCTGCTCTCTTTCTATCTGCGTATCTTTTCATCTTTTTTTGTGCTTTTTCTAGTGCCACTTTTACTTTTTCTTGAATCTCCTTTATTTTTGTTACAAATTTCTCTGTTCTTTTTTACTTCCCCTTCTTTCTTACTTTGAACCCCATCCTAGGATCTTGCCCATAGTTTGCTTTAAAGGACAACATCTTTGTACTTGAGTGTGCTTTGTTATTGTATGTAAACTCTACCATTCCTAGCCAATCTGGCTATTGCTTTTATCTATAATCTATGAACATCCTTAAATATTGCTCAAGCTCTTGGTTGACCTTCTCTGTCTATCCATCTGTTTGAGGGTAGAATGCTGTAGATATCTTGCTTTCAATCTCCAATATCTTGTTCAACTCTTTCATTAGTCCTACCACAAACTGTGGCCCTTTGTCCAATATGATACTTTTAGATAGACTATGTAGTTTTTACACATTGTCTCTGAACAACCTTGCTAACCCTTCTACTGACATCTTTTCTATAATTGGTATAAAGTATACTATTTTTGTTAGTTAGTCTACTACTACTAAGATAAAGTCATATCCCTAAACTAAAGACAGTTTGGTAATAAAGTCTGCCAATACATGTGTCCAGGGTTTTTCTGGGATAGAATTAGGCATTAATTTACTAGCTGGCTGCTTTGTGTGGTTTTTGTTCCTTTGACAGGAATTGCACCCTTCCATATATCTTTTCACCTCTTTTGTTACTCTTGGCCACCAGAAATTCCTAGTGACTAGTTCTGCTGTCTTCTATTGCTCTCCATATCCTCCCACTGGTATATTATGATGTAACTGAATAATTTCCATCCTCAGTTGTTCATCTTTTGGTACATACACCTTTTCTTCTTTGTATATTATGCTATTTACTTCCCTCCATTCCTTATCTCTTAATATTTTTACACCTGCTTATTTTATCTCTTCTACTACTTTAACCACTTCATTGTCTTTTATTTTCAACTGTCTTACTTTCTCCAATAGGTTTACTCCTTCTACTATTACTTCTACTCTTTCCATTTTCCTTACTTCCAGCCATTCTGTCTTTACTAGTGTTTCATCTTTATTATCCTTTTCTATTCCCACTTCCTAGTCTGGTCTTCTGCTCAAGCTATCTGCCTTTCCCATTTTACTTCCCAGAACATGTTTTAGCATAAAGTCAAACCTAGACAAATATAGAGCCTATTTAGCTTATCTCCTATTTAACTTTTGTACTTTCATGAAATATTCAAGATTTTTATGGTCTGTCCAAATCTCAAATTTCATTGTTGTCCCTTCTAGAAAATACCTCCACACTTCTAGACATCTGACTACTGCTAGCATTTCCTTGTCATGAATCTCATAGTTTCTTTCTGTATTATTTAGAGATTTAGAAATGAAAGTGACTAGTCTTTACAATTTGTTAGAGCACTTCATTGATAATACTCCTCCAGTAGTGTAGTTTGAGGCATCTGCTTACACTCTAAATTCTTTGTCTAAATCTGGGGCTACTAATAGTCTAATTGTGAAGATTCCTTTCAGCTTGTCAAATGCCTTTTGCTACTTCCTCTTCTACTGCCACTTTATATCTTTCCTCATCAATATATTCATTGGCCTTGTTACTTGAGCAAAGTCTTTGATAAGCCTTCTATAATAGTTGGCAAGGCCTAAAAACTTTCTAACATTTTTTACATTCCTTGGTTCTGGCCAACTTAATACTTCATTTACCTTTTCTATCACAAATGGCCACTTACTGATTTGTGATTGCTTGATTTGATAATCAAAGTGTTCAAAAAAGCAAAGTTAGACAAGCAGCAAAAGATGTTGTTAAGTCTGAGGTTTATCCTCAGA
>Ga0153940_1001103_pt1 | contig 12515 bp, 9 predicted proteins | sample TSNJ024MetaG_FD_104736 | JGI IMG/M metagenome (GOLD analysis project Ga0153940, IMG submission 104736) | Attine ant fungus gardens microbial communities from New Jersey, USA - TSNJ024 MetaG | ecosystem: Host-associated > Fungi > Mycelium > Unclassified | place: USA: New Jersey, Brendan T. Byrne...
ACGCTTGACCAGGCGGTATTGCAGGCGACGATGTCGTTGTAGGAATAGATGAAGAAGGCGGTTGAACCACAGGCCATGTGTTTTCACATGTCCTGTGGTTTTGGCTTTTATTTTTGGTCCATAATATGGTACAATGGCAATATCGTGATAGATATAAAGGATGGAAGGGTGGATGCTTATGTCAGGAATTGCTGTATTTCTACCAAACGAAACCATGTGCCGTCAGGCTGAAGCAGTCTTAAGCAAACGAAAAAATCATGTCATGATCAACAAGCCGACCACTATCGACACGGTGGTAGAGGAAGCCAGGAAGGCCATCGAGTTGGGGGCCAATATTGTCGTAGCCAGAGGCCATCAGGCCAGTGACGTAAAGCTGTATACCAGCATCCCTACCGTCGAGGTGGTGATGACGGCCCAGGAACTGGGGTTGCTGGTGGTGAAAGCAAAGAAGATGGTAAATAAGCCATTTCCCAAAATCGGCATCTTCTGCTGGGAAGGAATGCTTTGTGATACCACTTATTTTGAGCAGTTATATGAGGTGAAGATCGTCATCTATCACCTGGAAAACCAAAGCGATTGGTTTGAACTGGTGGAGCATGCGATTGGTGAAGGGGTAGATGTATTGATTGGCGGTGAAAAATGTGTTCGCTATGCAACCCAGCGGAACTTCCCGGCCATATTCCTGTCTACCACTGGGGAATCAATTGAGATTGCGATTAATCAGGCGGAAACCATGTATGAGATGGCAGAATCAGAAATGCACAGCTATGCCCAGTTCTCTACGGTTCTGGAAAGTTCTTTTAGCGGTATCGTAAAAATCGGTGCTGACGGACAAGTACAGACCATTAACCGGGTGATGGAGGACATCCTGAAGACCGATGTGAAAGCAGCGGTCGGGGAACATATCGTGGCGCTGATGCCGGCGCTGGATGCAGAAAAGATTGAAAAGGTATTGCGCGGTGAGGAAGAGACTTATACAGCATTTATCAGTAATGAGAAAAATGCTATGGTTGTAATCACCGAGCCGATTGTGGTGGAAAATATAATTACCGGCGCCATTATTTCCTGTAATCGAACCAAGCGGTTAGACTGGTCCGAGGATAAGGCGCGCGAGAAGCTGCTGGCCGGTTTTGTAGCACAGGAAAGTTTGGATCATTTGCTTGCGGGGCGGCCGGACTTGAAAGATATTGTGGCTTTGGCCAAGATTTATGCCCAATCCAGCAGCCCGATTCTGGTGGAAGGAAATTCCTATGAAGAACAGGAACAGTTATGCCAGGGGATTCATAACTACAGTCTGCGTAAACATGGTCCGTTTGTGATGGTAAATGCCGGCAGTATCCCGGTGGAACGGCAGATGTATGCTTTGTTTGGTATTTCGGAACATGGCTTAGATAAAAAACAGCGCGGAGCGGTGGTGAAAGCCAATGATGGAACGCTGGTAATCCGGGGTGTTGACAAGTTAGGACTGCCGACGCAATTGTTTCTCCTTAATGTTATCCGGAAAAAGCGGTTTGGTCTTTTAGACATTGAAAATGAAAGCGTGCAGCGGGTGGACACCCGGATTATAGCATGCACGTCTAAGGATTTAAAACAACTGGTGAGTGAGGGGAGTTTCCGTAAAGATCTGTATTATATGCTGAAAGCATTTGGCATTGTCTTGCCGGAGATGTCAAAGCGTAAACATGATTTGGCACTGCTTTTGGAAGAATACTATAAAAAGTATCTGGAGCGGCACAGCAGATATCATGTGCTGACGCCGGAAGCAAGGGAAAAGATTTTGAACTTCCATTGGGACAGCGGTGATGTCCAATTAGAGTCCTTTTGTGAAAGAATGATTTTGACGGCGGCAAAGCGGAAAATATCCGGAGAGTATGTACAATCATTGTTGGATACCTTGTATGACTTGTCAGAACCGAATGATCAGAAGCGGAATGTGATTTCTGACAAAGGTTTTCTGGAAGAGACAAAGATCAAAGATATTCAGGAAGCACTGATGAAGTATAATGGCAACCGTGTTTTGACAGCGAGTGCGCTGAAAATCAGTACCTCAACATTGTGGCGGTATATGAAGAAATATCATCTGAATTAAAATGGTTCATAACATTTCAACGCTGAAATGTTATGAACCATTTTGCTATGTATTGACATGAAAAGAAATGAAAAACGAAATAATAGATATTTTGATTAGAAAATAATGCGGATATCGTACAATTTGTCAATTTCAACAAAATCTTTGATCTGATATAATCAAATTTAGTAAAACTTACAAAGCGAGAGGGAGAAGCATGTTTGATTTTGTTGATAAAATTTGTTTTACAAAGGCTGTGTATTACAGCATGAAGCAAATTCCGCTTCCAAAACCATTCAAAGATGGCACGGGAGGATTGGGTGATTTTGTCCCGGAATCAGGTTTTCTGGATTTGTATGATGATGAAGGATGCTGTGCGCACCATCTGGCGATTGACCGGGGGTTTGTACGGTCCATGCTGCCTAAGTTGTTGAATGGAAGGAAAAAGAGCTACAATGAGTGGCGGCACGACCTGTATTGGCAAATCAGGAATGCCGGATTTCAAAGCGGTCAGGCGGTAGATGTGGGACAGGTAGATTTGATGATGTTGGATCTGCTGGCGCAGCGTTATGGTAAATCCCTGCACCGGTTTATGGGTGCCGGAAAGGACTGGGCGGTTTGTTACAAAGGCGGTGGTTCCCTGCTGCTGACTGATGAGGAACTGGTGGATGACATGGTCAGGTATGTATCGGAAGGATATAAAACCGTCAAGTTCAAAGTCGGCAGTGGAAATGGTCAGGATATGGAACGGGATATTCGCCGGCTTGCCAAAGTCCGGGAAGGGGTTGGCGATGAAATCGGGGTTGCCGTGGATGCGAATCAGGCTTTTACGGTAGAAGAGGCAGTAAAGTTTGCTGAAATGGCCGGGCCCTATCATCTGGAATGGTTTGAAGAACCGATTCATGCCCATGATATGAATGGAATCAAATCCTTAAAAGAGCTGGGAATGAAGCCGCCGATCGCATATGGAGAATCCATGCGGATATCCTATGCCTATGAAACTTACCTGGAAAAGGGTGTGGATCATTTGCAGCCCTCTGTAGGCAGAATGACAAGAATGGATGACCTTTTAGCAATCCGGGATATGTGCCGGGCGGGGGGGAAGACATTTTCTTCCGGTGGTCGGTTATACCTGAATCTGATCTTCGGCTGTCTGTATAACGAGTATGAACGGATTGAATATCATGAGCCAATCAATGATCCGATTGGGGAATACACCTTATTCCAGCCGGTAAAAAAAGGTGACCGCTTTTACTGGGAGGGTAATATCATCGGCAATCCGCTGCGGATGGATATCCAGAAGCTGGAAAGAGATGGATTGTTGCTTAGCAGGGAGATTTATTTACCGAATAACTAATCCTACGGATAAAAATAAGGAGACAATGAATGAAAAAAATAGGAAAGCGGGAGAAATATCTCTATTATAAGCGGCAGGCTACACCCTATCTGTTGCTTGCTCCAATCTTACTGTTTGTATCCCTGTTCCTGCTGTGGCCAATGATCAATGTATTTATTATGAGCGTACAGGATTACCGGCTGCTAAAACCGGATGAGCGGCATTTTATCGGGTTGCAGAATTTTATCACGGTATTTACCAAGGACAAGGTATTTATAAAAGCCATCAGAAACTCGGTAGTCTGGGTCAGCATCAGTGTTATTGTCCAGACGGTGCTGGGATTCTGGCTGGCGTATCTGCTGAATCAGAGGTTTAAGGGCAGAGGCTTGTACCGGGCGCTGGTATTGTCACCGTGGGCGGTAGCCGGCGTTATGGTCGGGATTATCTGGTCGCTGATTTATGGTGAAACGTTTGGTGTATTGAATGATTTGCTGATTAAGCTGGGGGTGATTGAAAAAAACATATCCTGGTTCTCGAACAGCAATCGGGCGATGGCAGCGGTGATTATTGCCAACGTGTGGCGGGGTATTCCGTTCTTTACTATCAGTTATCTGTCGGCTTTAGCGGGAATTTCCGACGATATTTATGAATCGGCACGAATTGATGGGGCGAAGACCATGGCAACTTTGTTTAAGATTACCTTGCCGATGATAAAAGACACAATTGTTATCACGACCTTACTGCGTTCTATTTGGACCTTTAATGCGGTAGATTTGATCAGTACTTTGACTGGCGGTGGTCCGAATAATGCAACGATGACCATTCCGCTGTATATTATGCAGAAGTTTAAACTGGAGTATAACTATGGATATGCCTCGGCTCTGGCGGCGATTGCCAGTATCATTATGATGATTGCGGCGTTTATCTATATCAATATCGGCAAGTTGGGAAAGGAGGAGATGTATTGATGAATGCAAAAACAAAAAAGAAAATCAGTAAATTTTTCTTTCTGTCGATACCACTTGCAATCTTCCTGATCTTTACCCTGGCACCTTTTTACTGGATTCTGATTACGGCATTGAAAACCAGTACAGAAGTATTTGCCAAACCACTTACTTATTGGCCGACGAATGTAACGTTTGATAATTTTATTAACTTATTTAAGAAGCTGCATTTTGAACAGTATTTTTTGAACAGTATTATTGTGTCTGTTTCGGTTACTGTGATGGTCAGCATTATGGCTTTGATCGGTGGGTATGCAATGTCGCGGTATAAGTTCAGAGGGAAAGCGTTTGTTTATGTGTTGCTGCTCTGTACCCAGATGTTTCCGGCGGTAGTGTTGATGATTCCGCTGTTTCAGACGATGAACAACTTAAAGTTAATCAACGACCTGCGTTCCTTGATCATTGTCTGCTCTTGTACGAATCTGCCGTATTGTATGTTCATGATGATGGGGTATTATAATGCCATTCCCAGAACCTTGGAAGAAGCAGCCCAGGTTGATGGCTGCAATCTGCTGCAGGCGGTATTTAAGATTCTGCTGCCGGCGATGAAGCCAAGTATTGTAGCTACCGGTGCATATGCTTTCATTAATTCATGGAACGTCTATGTATATGCAACTGCATTTATCACCAGAAAAGAAAAGTATACCATTCCGCTTGCCCTAAGCATCTTCCAGGGCGAGGCCAGCACCAACTATGGCGGAATTGCTGCTGCCTGTGTGGTTGCCCTGATTCCAGCCCTGATTCTGTTTGCATTCATTCAGAAGAATCTGGCGGGAGGAGCTACCAGTGGCGCAGTCAAAGGGTAGGTACGTGAAGGAAAGGAGAACATGAAGGGATGCGAGGGATTTTTACGGCACCGGTTACGCCCTTTGGTGCAAATAATAAAATCAATGAAGAGGCTCTTGCCAGATTATTTGAAAAAAACATCACTGAGGATGTGGCTGGTTTTTTTGTCGGCGGGAGCTCCGGCGAGTGTTTTCTGTTATCAATTGAGGAACGGATGCAGTTATTCGAACTCGCGGCCAAATATAAAGGAAATAAGAAGATAATTGCCCATGTTGGTGCCATTTCCACCGATGAAGCAATTGCCTATGGGCAGGAAGCGAAACGGCTGGGTTTTGACGGAATTGCAGCGACAGCCCCTTTTTATTTTAAGTTTTCATCGGCAGCAGTAGCGGATTATTACTATGATATTGCCAAAGAAGTGGGAATGCCGGTGATGGTGTACAATTTTCCAGGCAATACGGGCTATGAGTTTGATCTCGGACAGGAAGATATCCGTGCCATGTTCCAGAGCAAGGACATCTGGGGAGTGAAGCATACTAATTTAAATCTCTATCAGATGGAGCGGATCAAGCACCTGAATCCGGAGCTGCTGATATATAACGGTTTTGATGAAGTGCTGATTTCCGGTCTGGCAATCGGGGCAGATGGTGCGATTGGCAGTACCTTTAATGTGATGTATCCTCACTATCAGAAAATAAAAGAAATGTTTGAGGAGCTTCGTATCGATGAAGCGAGAAAGCTGCAGAGCAGAGCCAACAATATTATGGAAGCTTTCTGCCAGGTGGGATTGATTCCGGCTATTAAGCACATTCTGACTTTGCAGGGAATTGATGCAGGTGCACCAAGACGACCGTTTAAGCCGCTTTCAACAGAACAAAAACGGTATATTGAAACGGTTTGGAACAAAAATATTTATCTACCACATATATAAAGGAGGAAAAAGACATGAAAAAATCATTGGCATTGTTCCTGGCTGCCGCTTTGATGGCAAGCAGCCTGACCGCATGTGGCGGTTCGGGGAAGGAAACTACGGCGGCATCTCAAGGTGATAATACAGGGGCGGCAGCCGGAACAGAAACAACAGCCGGAGCACCGGCGGCAACGGTTGGGAAGAAGAAAATTGAGTTTTGGTATCATGCTGCGGATGAGCAGTCGTCAGTCATGTTTGAGAAAATTTTTGTGGAATTGAATGCTTCCCAGGATCAGTATGAGTTTGTTTATACCGGATTTGCCAACAAGGATTTCCCGGATGCTTTTGCTACGGCGATTGCTACCGGAACGATGCCAGATGTGTGTTCCCTTGGGTTTTCTAATGTCATGACTTATGTGGCGATGGATGCTTTGCATCCGATTCAGACGGAATTTGCGGCTTGGGAAGATGCTGATAAGATGGTACCGTCGCTGATCTCGACGTTAAAGGATTTGGCTGGCGGGGAAGATTTGTATGGTGTTCCTTATGGCTATAATCAGGATCTTTCCTGGTATAATGCTACTGCATTTAAAGAGAAAGGAATTGAAGTTCCGCTGACCCAGAAAGATTTCCTGGCTGATTGTGAGAAATATGTGGACAGTGCTAATGGGACTTATTTCTTCAGTCTGCGGGGGAATAAACCTTATGATAACTTGTTGGGGTGGCTGTTTACTTATACCGATGGTCTGGGTTATGAAGGTTCCTATTTTGATGAAAGCGGCAAATGTATCCTGAATGCACCGGAGTTTGCTGAGGCTATGGACGCTTATGTGGATATTTACAAAAATGGATGGGTGTCGGGCGACAGCGTTAATAATGGATTTAATGAAATGGTGGCTGAGTTTGGTGCCGGGACGGCGCTGTATGTAATGCATAATTCTTCTTCGGAGAAGAGCCATAAGGCGAATTTTGGGGAGGGAAATTATGGAATTGTGAAAGCGCTGACGAACGATAAGGGGCGTTATTTTACTTCGGCTATGCAGCCTAATATTTTCTCGGTATGTAATAAGGGCGATGACGCTGATTATAGTGGAGCAATGTATTTGATTGAGTATCTGTGTTCGGCGGATGTTATGAATGAGATGGACGAGTTGATGGCAAAGGTTCCGACAAATGCGAAGTGTTATGATACTGAGTGGTTTAAGACGGATACGACGATGCAGACTTGTATGCAGATTATTGAGGATAAAAATTTTGTGCAGATTCAGAATCCATATTGGTTAACTTCCTACTTTTCGTTCATCAACGGAGATATGACAACTGACTTCCAGGCAGTTATGATGGGAGAGATGACTTCACAGGGGTGCCTGGATAAATGGGCAGACTTCCTGACCACGGAGCAGGCTGCTTATATGGCACAGCAGTAAAACAAAATATGGAGAGTATGGCGATGGATTATATCTTACTACAAGATGATTTTACTTCCTTTCCGATTGGCTCTTTTCCCTATGACCATGCTCATACGGCAATGGGGGAATATCATTATTACCCCGTGATTGGCTACACAGGCCAGTGGTATGATCCTATTGTAAATGCGGATTACCGGGGGCCCAGCTGGCTGATTACGGAAATGGACGGAATTAAGTATATGGAGCAGATGCGAGTGCGTAATCCGTTGACCAGGAATGTCAGTCCGCTTCTGGTGGCTGGTGAAATTGAGTGGCGGGACTATACAGCGCAGGTATTGATGAGACCACTTTGTACTACGGACGAAGCAGGGCTGGTGTTCCGCTACCAGACTTCGCTGATGAATTATGCATTCTGTCTAAAGGATGGGAAAGCTCAGTTTTGGAAGATTCATAAGAAGAACCGGTATTTGCTGGCGGAGAAAGAGTATAGCTATACACCGGATGATTATTATCTCCTGGAAGCAGAGTGCTGTGGCAGCCATTTTGTTGGGAAAATTAATGGGGAGGTAATCTTGGCGATGGAGGATGGCGATTATGCTTATGGGAAAATTGCCATTTCCAGTTATATGCCGGCTCAGTTTACTGATGTTCTGGTTAAGACGGATGAAGTGTCTTATCAGCAGCTGGTTCAGGAAAAGCGGGATAGTGCATTGCGAGTTGCGGAAAAACGTAGTAAATATGCTCAGCCCAAGTTGCATAAGGTGATTGATTTAAAGAATTATGGGGCGGCAAGACAAATTCGGTTTGGGCATTTGATGGGGAGGAATGACTGGTATTTTGTGATGGCTCAGCATCAGAAACGGGTGCATAAGGACCGTTATTCTAATATTAGCTGCCTGACGGCGGTGAACATGGAAACCGGAGCGGTTCTTTGGCAGGTTGGGGAGCCTTCGGATCTGCGGGAAAACCAGAATGTGACGGCGGATCTGCCGTTTCAAGTGTATGATATTGATGGTGATGGTTATGATGAAGTGATTATCGCCAGAGATTTTAAGTTGATGATTCTGGATGGCCGGACGGGGGCGGTCAGGAACTGGATTCACACGCCGATGAATGAGATTCCTGGTGACCGGCTTTTAGGGATTGAATTTCAGAAGCATGGGTTTGACCGGTTGAATGTGGATGCGATCCGGATTGTGAATGTGTCAGGGAATGAGAAGCCTTCGGATATTCTGATTAAGGATCGGTATGCACGGTTGTGGGTGTTTAACAGCAAGTTGGAGCTGCTGTGGAAGTTTCAATATAAAAATACCGGGCATTTTCCTTATGGGTATGATTTTAATGGTGATGGAAAGGATGAAATTTTCAGCTGTTATAATATGATTGGCAGTGATGGGCAGTTGATTTGGACCTTGCCGATTGAAATTGACCATACGGATGAAATTATTGTCGGCAAGTTTGATCCGGACGAGGATGAGATGATTGCTATGGTGTCAGGCTGGGAAGGATTTATGATTGTGGATAAGCAGGGCAATATCCGGCACCGTGACCTGAATGGCCATGGGCAGCGGATCAGTGCCGCCAATTATTGTCCGGAGCGGAAAGGGCTTGAAATTTGTACGACTACATACTGGGAATATCAGGGGATTATCTATCTTCATGACTGCAAGGGCAATGAATTGTGGCATCTTGAGCCTGGTTCGAATGGAAATGTGATTACGCCAGTAAACTGGCAGGGGGATGGAACGGAACTGATTCTGTTAAACGGGAATATCAGGTATGGCGGAATGCTGGATGGGGAAGGTGATGTGGTAGTGGCCTTCCCAGATGACGGGCATCCGGACTTGTGTGCGGAGGTCATCGATCTGACCGGTGATGCCCGGGATGAGATTGTGTTGTGGGATGCCGGCCGGATGTTTATCTATACGCAGGACAGCCCCGGTCCGACCGGAGACCGGGAATACGTTCCGGAAAAATATCCCCATTATAATTGTTCTAATTACCGGGGGGAATATTCATTTGCCAGATGGATAGGAAGGAATGAAGAGGAGCATGGAATATCATAATCCAATTTTACGGGGATTTCATCCGGATCCGAGTGTTTGCCGGGTAGGGGAGGATTTTTATCTGGTTATGTCGTCATTTACTTACTTTCCGGGTATTCCAGTGTTTCACAGCCGGAATCTGATCAATTGGTCTCTGGTGGGGCATTGCCTGACCAGAGATAGTCAGATCCAGCTTGAGGAGAGTAGAAACTCAAGAGGGATATTTGCACCAACGATACGTTATCATGATAGGCGCTTTTTTGTGATTGTTACGGATGTTGACGGAATTGGGAATTTCCTGGTTCATACTCAGTTAATTACAGGATCATGGTCAGAACCGGTGCCGGTTGCGCAAAATGGGATTGATCCATCGTTGTTCTGGGATGAGGATGGGACTTGCTGGTATTGTGGGAAAGGGATTTTGGATGGACAACGGGGGATTGTTGCCTTTATTTTGAACCCACTTACTGGTGAGATACTTTCTGACAAATACTTGATCAGTAAGGGATGCGGTGGAAAGTGTGCGGAAGGTCCCCATATTTACAAAAAGGATGGCTGGTATTACCTGGTGACGGCTGAAGGGGGAACCCAGTATAGTCACCGGGCAGTTATCCAAAGATCTCGGAAGCTGACGTCTGGTTATCAACCATGCCCTCATAACCCATTATTGTCGCATGAGGAACAGAACTGGCGGACAATTCAGGCAGTTGGCCATACCGACTTATTTGAAGACCAGAATGGGAATTGGTGGGGAGTGTGTCTGGGAATTCGGATGTTTGGAGATATACTGCTGCATAACCTGGGAAGGGAGACGTTACTGGTTCCGGTCGTGTGGCGGGATTGCTGGCCTCAAATGGGGAAAGATGGCTGTGTGGAGGTGGTTATGGATGGGCCGTTGCCGGGAAGTGTTGAGCGGGAGACGGTGCAGCCCATCAAAAAGACGGAAGCAGTTGAATTCATGCAAATTGCAGAGAAAGATTCAACCGTCAGAGAAATATGGACGTTTGATTATAAAAGTAATCGAATTCCAGCCGATTTCTGCTTTATTCGTAAGTTTAACCGGGATTGCTACCAACTGGACAAGGGCCGGTTGGTGCTACAAGGGAAAGAAACGGAAATAGACAATGCAACAGGCAGCCCCACATGTATTTTACGGGAACAGCAAGAATTTATCATGGAAGCAACAACGTGTCTGAATCCCATGGCTTGTAGTCAGGGGCGTTTTGGTATGATAGCTTATTACAGTAACAATAATCATTATGATATTGCGGTTGTCAAAGAAAGCAAAGGCTGCCGGCTCACGCTATATAAACATATTCATGATCTGGGAGCAATAACAGAAGAGGTTTTACTGGAAACCGGAATCAGTAAACTATGGCTGAAAATAAGGGCGGATAAAGCGGGTTATTATTTTGAGTACAGCTTTGATTGTCAGAATTGGGACGAGTTAGGGCGCGGGGCAATTGCCGGTTTATGTACCGAAGGTATGATGCAGCGATCTTACACCGGCACCATGATTGGAATGTTTGCTGAACATGGCCAGGGGGTTTTTGAGGATCGGTTCTCGATGATAAGTGAAAGACAAGAGGAGAATTTTATTCATGGAATATCAAAATGAATTACTGTGCTTTACTGGTGCGGCAATTATCAACCTGGCTCCGGTTCCCCAAAAGGCTCCGTTTTATGATGCTACCGGTGGCCCCTTTACTCATTCAAAGGTTAGCAAATACCTTGAGTTGTATGCGGAAGAAGGTATTGTTGGGGTATGCCCGTGCTCCGGAATCATGGAAAATACCATTCTGCCGTTGATTCTTACGGGCGAGAAAATGACGTTTGCGGAATGGATGCACAAGGTTTATTGGGCGTGCAGGAATGCCGGGTTTGATGGGGAAACGGCGGGGGAAGTAGGCCGACTGGAATATATTCTGATTGATATTTTAGCTAAGCGGGTCGGGATGCCGTTCCATCGTTTTCTGGGGGCGGCCAAAGACAGTGTTACCGTATATGGAAGTGGCGGCAGTACGCATTTGAGTGGTAAGGCATTAGCGGATGAAATGGAGCATTTCGTTAACTGTGGTTTTGAAACCGTCAAGATAAAGATTGGTACAGATTTTGGTACACGACTGGATTATGATGTAGAGCGGGTGAAGTTGGCAAGGGAGACAATCGGGCCGGACATTGCCCTGGCGATTGATGGAAACCATGTATTTACACCGGAAGCAGCCAGACGGTTTGCAGACCGGGTGGAGCCCTATCAGATTGCCTGGTTTGAAGAGCCAATTCATGCCTATGATTTTACTGGTTACCATGAACTGAGTGAAACGCTTCCCATGCTGTTAGCGGCGGGAGAATCGGTTCGCAACCACTATCTGTTTGAGCCTTATCTGGCCGCCGGGATCAGACATTTTCAACCGGTTCCTTCTGTCTTTGCCGGGGTTGGGGAATGGATGATGGTACGTGATCTGGCAGTTGGCCAAAATTTAAAATTTTCGTCTGGCGGCCTGCCGTTGCTTGCCTGTCCTTTAATTGCAACAGCGGATGATTATGCCATGGAGGAATTCCTGGAAGTTTGCAATCAGCCGGTGCTGGATTGTATGGAAGTGACCATGGAACAAAAATATGGCCGGTTCTATTTGCCGGATATTCCGGGTTTGCCTTTTAAGCTGAATGTGGAATGGCTGAGAAAGAAGGGATTTTTGCTGTCATATCATTATATTTCTTGCAAAAACACTTCGTTCAGGGTACAGTAGGGCCAAGCAGCAGTTTTTAATTGAAACCACAGGATATGTATTATCTCATGTCCTGTGGTTTTAACAACTTTGATACATGCACATAAATCACCACACCAGCTCTATCCGATATTTCCTCATCCAATAATCAATCTGCCAGATATAAGCCAGCATTTGCGGTCCCGCCATCAACTGCCCATACCATGGTTTGCCGTAATCAGAAGGCGC
>Ga0153940_1001106_pt1 | contig 12498 bp, 9 predicted proteins | sample TSNJ024MetaG_FD_104736 | JGI IMG/M metagenome (GOLD analysis project Ga0153940, IMG submission 104736) | Attine ant fungus gardens microbial communities from New Jersey, USA - TSNJ024 MetaG | ecosystem: Host-associated > Fungi > Mycelium > Unclassified | place: USA: New Jersey, Brendan T. Byrne...
CAACCTCGAAATCGAAAAGTCCTGCCTGTCCCATAGAGAATCCCCTCAAATCTTCCGGCATCTAGGTATCAGAGATAGTTTAACATTTTTAGGCCGATAGGTCGCGTTTTGAGAAGATCCCATATGTAATTTTCTCCAAATGCTTGATATTATTTCTGATAGTGACGGATCATTTTTGACAAGGAGGTCATAAAAATGAGAATTAACGCCGCTGAAACCGGACTCAATAAGTGGCATATTGCCAATCCCGCAACACGCCAACATGGAGCCGCAGGCAACAGCTTGCTCGGAAATTCAAGCCTTGTGGATACGGCCCGGTTTTCCAAGTTCAGCGGAAGGTTGATTATCAATGGTCAGGCCGTTACCTCCTGGGATAAACGGATCACGAACTATGACGATGAAAAAGCGCTGCAACTCATGGATCAGGCCATAGGTACCGTCGGCAACATTATGGAACGGATGAAACTCCTGACGGAGCTTGCGACGGACGAATCCTTGTCCGACTTAGACCGCATAGACATCCAAATCGATCTCGTCAAGCTGAACAAGGAGTTGAACGCAGAAAAAAAGAAAATGAGCCTTCGCATGGCCGGGCAATCGGGGAAAGAGATTGCAAATAACCTGAGCGGTTTGGAGGAATCGGCGAACCGGGCCATCGACATATTGAAGCGTGCGCGCGAACGGGTTTTGAACGGAGAAGAGTGGGATGTCGCCGAGGTTTATCAACCGGAGTACAAGCTAACTTCTATAGAGGTGCAAACACCGGAGGGCAGACATTTTTTCGAGGATGGAGAAAATTTTACGCTTCCTCCCGATATCAACCCCAAAACGGCGAAAATCATCAACCATCTTGTTCCTGACGGGGGAACGATGGTGGTTACGGATGATCCCAACGTTCAAAAGGTGAGTACAATCCTGGCCGGTATTGGTATGCCGATGGTGATGGATGCGCAATCCGCCAAAGACGCTCTGCCGAAATTCGACACACAGTTGAAGGATTTAGCAACGATTAAAAAAGAACTCATCGGCGTTGTGTATGAAACGAGGGTGGAGCAATCCGATGCGCAACGGAACGGGGCTTCCCAATTGCTCCAATCGTCGGAACCAACCCAAAGCAGTTCGAGCGACCCTGACGGCACAAAGAAGAAATTAGCGGTGAATACGTCCATCGGTGAGATGGTTTATGCCGATGGCGACATGTCGGGTCCTGTACTGAGAAATCCCGGAAATGTTGCGGGCATGATGTTCTCGAAATTAGCAGAGTTTTTCGAGGAAAGACTCGGCAATTTCTCTGAGATGGTGATTCGGGGTGATGGCGCTTTCTCGGCTACGTTTTCCAGCGCCCTTCCCAAAATTAATGGTATGGGGGAGCGTAAACCACAAACAGTTGGCTGATCGGACGCAATCAAGACGAAAATTAAATAAAAAACGCGGAGCCTCTTACTTCATTTGGCTTCGCGTTAAATATTTGAAAATATTGCTTGCATAAATGGTGGAGGCGCGGAGAATCGAACTCCGGTCCAACAGGGGCCCATTTGGAAACCCTACGAGCGTAGTCCTTGATTTAATTTCGGGTTAAAGCCTCCCAAGGACAGGATTCTTCTTCCCTATTCTCCCCTAGAGTCTCGAACCGTGTTCAGGAGACGTTAACGCGGTTCCAGTCGTCTTTTTGACGTCCTCTTGGGTTCCAACGACCGAGCCCCCAAGGAACGTGGTTGCTATTTAAGCAGCCAGTGCGAAATCTTGTTTGGCAATTAATGTTTTGGATCCGGATTAACGAGGCTTATCCATCCTCGGCTCGCTTTTCCAAACCTTCCATCCTGCTGTCGAAACCTGTCGCCCCCCAATCAGTAATCCCGCTTGCCGCGGTCTTTCATAGCCCTGCTGATTTCGCGGTCCGAATCGCGCGAGGCAATCGCGTCGCGTTTATCGTGCGTCTGCTTGCCCTTTGCTATCGCCAGTTCAACCTTGGCGCGCTTACCTTCTTTAATATACATCCCCAGAGGTATCAGGGTCAGGCCCTTTTCTTTTGTCTTCATCTGGAGCTTCAGGATCTGCCCCTTGTGCGCCAGAAGCTTACGCGGCCTCATCGGTTCTTTGTTGTAATGCGTACCCTTCTCATAGGGGGAGATATGGACGTTATAAAGCCACAGCTCACCGTTCTCAACCCTCGCAAAACCGTCCCGGAGGTTGACTTGCCCCGAGCGCACGGACTTGATCTCGGTTCCGGAAAGGACAATGCCGACTTCCATGGACTCGAGAATAAAATATTCATGCCTTGCTTTTCGGTTTCGCGCGACATTTACATCCGTCGTTTTCTCGTCCCGCATCACATACAATCTCCCTGAGTGCCTATTATAAGCAGTTGGTAAGCTTTAGTCAAGACGCAAAACATGCTCAAGTAAAACGCGTCAGCTGCATAAAAAAAGACCCCGGTAGAAGTACCGGGATCTCGTTACCCCAATGGTCGGGGCGAGAAGATTTGAACTTCCGACCTCCTGGTCCCGAACCAGGCGCGCTAACCAGGCTGCGCTACGCCCCGAACGCGAGCCATTGTATCACTCCGGATTACCATCCGTCAACGACTTATTTGTTTTTCGCCCGCGGCGTGATCGATGTCGGCAAGGGTTTCTTCAAGAGCCTTAAGCTCGCTGCCGTAGCGCGCCCAGTCGCCGCTTCTGCTCGCCTCCTGCGCTTTTTCGTAATGGTCGCGCGCGCGCTTGATCAAGGTCCGCAGCTCGTCTCCTCCGACTTCCTCGGGCACTGCGGCTTGTGGCGGCGCGCTCTCGGGTTTGACCACCGAGGCGGGCTGCGGCGCGTCTTTGTCCGCTTTGCCCGCGCCTGCTCCGAGAAGTTCTTCCAGCGCCTTGTCAAAGGTCTCGCCCCATGCCACGCGGCCGCCTGTCGAGAGGATGACGCGCTTGAGCTCCGGCAGCTCGCCGCGCTCGGCCTTGAGGTAGAGCGGCTGAACGTACAGGAGAGATTTGCCGATGGGGATAACCAGCAGGTCGCCGCGTATGACGTCCGAGCCGCGCTGACTCCAGAGCGAGAGCTGCGACGATATGACGGGGTTCTGGTCGATCAGCGCGTCGATCTGCGACGGGCCGAAGATCAGCTCCTGCTTGGGAAACCGGTAGACGACGAGCTCACCGTAGTGCTTCGGGTCGCAGCGCGCGGCCATCCAGCCTATGAGGTTGTTTCTGCCCACGGGCATGAAGGGGGCGATGAGGGTGAACTCCGGGTCGGGCTCGTCCATGAGCTGCATCGTGACGTAGTTGGGTTGGATGCGCCGCTCATACCCGGAAGGGGTCGTCATCCAGACGTCCTCGCGGTTGTAAAAAGTGTTAGTGTCCGTCATGTGATAGACGCGATAGACCTCGCTCTGAACTTTAAAGTAGTCCAGCGGATAGCGGAAGTGCGCGCGAAGGCCCTCCGGGGCGTTGTCCGCGCTCTCAAAGAGGCCCGGAAAGACGGCTGACCAGCAGCGGATCAGCGGGTCGTTCTCGTCTGTGACGTAGAATTTCATCGTGCCGTCATACGCGTCGACCGTGATTTTGACGCTGTTGCGGATATAGTTTACGCCGTGGTAGGCGGAGATATCCGAGAGGGCGGCGCTCCGGGACGAGATGGGGCGAGAGTATGGATAGCGCGAGCTGAGCGTGTAGGCGTCCTGCAGCCAGACAATGTTGCCGTCCAATATCACGGGGTAGCAGTCGTTCTCGAGGGCCAGGAACGGCGCGACTTTTTTGATGGCGGGCTGGATGTTGCGGTTGTAGAGGATGCGGCTCTCGGGGCGCAGCGAGCTCGTAAAGAGAATCTCCGTGTCGCGGAATTTGATCGCGTAGAGGATGCGCCTTGCCAGCGATCCGATCCGCACGCCGCCGCTGCCTTGATAGGTGCTGCGCATGTTCGAGTCGCCCATAGGGTAGTCGAACTCTTTGACGTCGGTATTGACCAGCGCGTATGACGTCGGCTTTTCTCCATAGTAGATCTGCGGGCGCTCGACTTTGATCGGGATCGTCGATTTCGGCGGCAGGTCCTGCATGAAGAAGATCGGCAAGCCCCATTCGTTCATCTCGTTGACAGGGTTCATGACCAACCCGTAGCCGTGGGTAAATTCGAGATGCATGTTGACCCAGGTCGGGTGCTGCAGCTGGCTCAGGTCGAGTTCCCGGACGGACAACATCACCTGTCGGTTTTTTCCGTATATCTCATAACGGTCGATATCGACATCGCCGAAGTCGTAATATGTGCGAATCTCCTGCAGTTGCTTGTACGTCCGCAAAAGAGGGGAGTAATCCCACAGGCGGATATTACTCACCGTGTCGCTGTCCCGCCGCATCTCCTGAGCGGTTACCTCGGGACGCGGCGTCATCTGATAGATGCGGACGCTGTCCAGCCCGAAAGCCTTTCGGGTGGAGGCGATATGGTTGGTGAGAAAGGGCTTCTCGAGCTCGTATTCGTTGGGTTTCACAATATAACTCTGGACGATGGACGGCAAAACGGAATCGGCGAGCAGGCCGGCGGCGAAGAGCACGCCGACGAGCGCCCCCGACAGCTTCCACATCGGCTTGAAATAATTGAGCGGCAACAGCGCTGCGGCTACAACGGACGCGGCGCAGAGAATGGTCAGCGCCGGCAGGTTGACGTGGAAATCGGTGTAGCCCATGCCGAACACAATGCCGTTCGCGGAGAAAAGCAGATCGATGCGCTGCATCCAGAATCGAAGGGCCAGCAGAAGAAGCAAAACCGAGCCTATCGCAAACAGGTGGAGGCGCGCGCGGCGAACCAGCGTTGGCCTGCCTTCCTCCAGGCGGAGCGAGCGGGTGAGAAGATACAGAGCCGCCGACCCGGCCAGCGCGAAAATGGCGAGGTTTGTCAGCCAAGCCCGGGCTGTCGTGAGCAGCGGCATTACGAAGACATGAAAACCGACTCCGTATCCGAAAATCGGGTCCGATTCCGCGAAGGGTACGCGGTGGATGAATTTCATCACCGTGGCCCAGTTTTGCCGCGACGACATGCCGGAGACCACGGCAAACAGGCCCGCGATCAGCGTGACCATGCGAGGAGAGACGGGGAGAGGATCCGAAGCGCCCGAGTCGGCGTAGTATTCTTCGGTTCCTATTTTGACCGCCAGCCGCCAGTTGAACGCATAGACCACGAACGCGGTGATCCCGGTAAAGGCGATCAAAGCAAGCTGCGGTATGATCCTCTGCCAAATGACGTCAAGGAAGCCCAGAGACGAAAACCAGAGAAGATCGGTGTAAAACGCCACGACCCCGGTGATGGAGGGCAGAATGACAAGCAGCAGAATCAGGAAGATCAGCAGAAACTTCGGTATTTTGGGCCGCGGAAAACCGCCTCCCTGCCCGGAAGACGACCAACCGTAATCGTTGTCTCCGTCTCCTTCCGTCCACTCTCCGCCGCTCCGCGCGCCCGTGATTTTGCGAATAAGCTCTTCGATAGTCATGTCACGTTGCTCCTTTGTTTGCGGTTTATAACAGAAGGCGCAGCAGCGCCACAGTCGCGATGCCCGCGGTGATCGCCCCGAAGAAGCTTCTCTTCCAAAGGGCGATGGCAAGCGATGGGATGCTTGCGATCAGGAAGATGTTTTCCCGCGAGAGAAAGAGGACAGGCGCGCCGTCAGCGGCCTCGCGCAGCAGTATTTCAGGGAATAGCAGCGCGGCCAGGACAGCCGCCGGCACAAAGCCGAGCCAGCGCTCCGCGTGCGGGTTCATTTTGCGCGTCCCCAGAAGCCAGAGCGGCGCGCCTTTTTCAAAGAACGTCACGGCAAACATGACGGCGATTGCGAGCATGATATGCGCCCTCACGGCAGCAGCAACCCAATCGAAGCGGCGGCCGCAGTGGCGACGACGACGCTCCAAGAATCAAAACCAAGGAACGAAAAGGTCAGCGAGAACATGCCGGCGAGAAGCGCGACCGCCGCTTGGCGTTTGTCGCGCAGCCTTGGCGCGAGAAGCGCGATGAACACCCCTGCCAGCGCAAAGTCGATTCCGTAACGCGTCACGTCGCCGAGCAATACGCCGAAGAGAAAACCCAGCATGGATGTGATAAGCCAGGTCAAATGCGCGGGGACGCCGATGCCGAGCGTTTCGCAGCGCATCGCGGGGGACGCGTTTTCCTCCGGGGTCTTTCCTTCGGTGCGGGCGCTGTGCAGCGCAAATGTCTCGTCTGTCAGATGGAAGGCAAAGAGGAATTTATGCAAAAACGGCAGCAGCGAAAATCGTTTCGCGATAGACGCGCTCATCAGCATATAGCGAAGGTTGACGATCCCGCACGTGGCGGCGATGATCGCGACCGGCGCTCCCGCGGCTATCTGCGCGATGGCGATGAACTGCGCGGAACCCGCGTATACGAAAAAAGACATGAAAGCCGTCTCCGCCGCGGTCATCCCCGCCTCTCCCGCGAGAACGCCGAACGCAAAGCCCGCAGGCGCATACCCCAACAAAAGAGGCGAAGCCAAGCGGACCCCGCCTGAAAAATTTCGGAACGAATTAATACCGGCGCGCGTTTCAATGCTTTTCATTTTGCGAGTATATCACAGCGGTTGAAACTTGTGATAATATTATGACGCTCAGCGAGAGTTTTGTTTGCAATTGAACGGACTGAGAGGCATTTTCCGATGATTATAACCGTTGATATCCTGAAAAAAATCAACAACGCGATCGAAGACGGCAAACCGCTCACCCTTGCGGAGGTCGGGGAGGAGTGTAGCCTGGATTTGGGAATGCTCTCCCTTGTCGCAGGCGATCTCTCTCAAAATATAAACGGAATGGATTCCTTTTTTCTGACGATCGAATCATATCTCATTGAGATGGATAAAAGGGTTAAAAAAATGAGCAAGCTGTACAAGGGGATTCAGCAGATGCAGATCCAAAACGGTACGATTGCGGAGGCGGGTATGATCGCAGACCCCCCGATTCGATGGTGATCCTTTGATGAAGCTCATACTCATGAGGCATGGCGACGCGCGCGACGCTCCGATCGACGCTCGGAGGCCCCTTTCCGAAGAGGGCGTCAGGGAAGCCGAACGGGCGGGCGAGCTTCTGGCGCTCCTCAAGGAAGCGCCGGGCGCGATTCTGCACAGCGACCTGCTGCGCTCTCGCATGACGGCGGAGATCGTGGCCGGTAAGCTCGGCATGCCCCAAAACCTGCGCCTGCAAAGCGGCTTGCGTCCCGAGGACTCCGCGGTCGATTTTGCCGATGATCTGGCCGTCGCTTCGTGGGAAGGTTGCGTCATGCTTGTCGGGCATATGCCGTTTCTGGAGGAGTGCGCCTCCTGCCTTCTCTCCGGCTCGGAGAACACGGTTTCGATTCATTTCTCCACGGGAACTCTTCTCTGCCTGGAACGGCGAAGGGCCGAAACATGGACGCTTCGCTTCCATTTCCCGGCAAAAATGATCACGAAGATTATATAAAAGATAAAAATTATATATTTACTTGTATTTCACTTTATATTATTTTGTTGTTTAGCGAGGTGTAGGTTTTTAAGGAGTTCAGCCTACGCAGAGCTATGCTGATATGTTATGATACAAAACGCTGAAAACAGGATATTACAAGAGGTGTCTCTTTGATATGATATTGGTGGGAGGTTAAATCATGGCAGAGAAGCAAAGAGTAACGCTGGATGGAAATGAAGCGGCGGCATATGTGGCGCACGCGACGAACGAGGTAATCGCGATCTATCCGATCACGCCGTCGTCGAACATGGGAGAGTGGGCGGATCAATGGAGCTCGGAAGGGCGTCCGAACATCTGGGGAACCGTCCCGACAGTGGTCGAGATGCAGAGCGAAGCCGGCGCCGCAGGCGCGTATCACGGAGTCCTCCAGGCCGGAGCGCTGGGAACAACGTTTACGGCCTCGCAGGGGCTTCTGCTTATGATACCGAACATGTACAAGATCGCCGGCGAGCTGACCAGCACGGTAATGCACGTGTCGGCGCGTACGGTCGCGACGCACGCGCTGTCGATCTTCGGAGATCATTCTGACGTCATGGCGGCGCGTTCGACCGGTTGGGGGATGCTCTGCTCGTCGTCGGTGCAGGAGGTCATGGACTTCGCCCTGATCTCGCAGATGGCGACGCTCGAAGCGCGCGTTCCGATCCTTCATTTCTTCGACGGCTTCCGCACGAGCCATGAGGTGATGAAGGTTGAACAGCTGGATTACGACGACATGCGCGATCTGATCAATCAGGATCTCGTGCATGAGCACCGCGCGCGCGGAATGACGCCGGAAGATCCCGTTCTTCGCGGCACGGCGCAGAACCCGGACACCTTCTTCCAGTCGCGCGAAGCTTGCACACCCTATTTCGAGGCCTTGCCGGGGATCATGCAGCGCGCGATGGATCGTTTCGCCGAAAAAGTCGGGCGCGGATACCGCCTCTTCGACTACTACGGCGCGCCGGACGCGCGCCGCGTGATCGTCATAATGGGCAGCGGCGCATCTGTGGCGCGCGAGGCGGTGGAACACATGGTGGCGGACGGGCAGAAGGTCGGCCTCCTTGTAGTGCGTCTCTATCGTCCGTTTGATATCTCGAGCTTCCTGAACGCCATGCCGCTGCAGGTGAAAAGCGTTGCCGTACTCGACCGCTGCAAGGACCCCGCGGCCCCCGGCGAACCGCTCTACATGGACGTCTCCGAGGCGCTCTCGCACCGCCCGGAGATACTGGTCATCGGAGGCAGATACGGACTTTCCTCCAAGGACTTCACTCCGGCCATGGTGAAGGCTGTTTACGACGAGCTCGGAAAGCTTGAGCCGAAACACGGCTTTACGGTTGGCATTCAAGACGACATTTCTTTCACCAGCCTGCGCTATGACACCAATTACTCAACAGAAGACCCGAAGTGCGTCCGCTGCCTCTTCTACGGCCTGGGCGCGGACGGAACGGTCGGCGCGAACAAGAACTCGATCAAGATCATCGGCGAGGACACCGACTATTACGCGCAGGGTTACTTCGAATATGACTCAAAGAAGTCCGGCGGCATCACGACGAGCCATCTGCGCTTCGGCCCGAACCCGATACACGCCAGCTATTTCGTGAACAAGGCAAACTTCATCGCCTGCCACCAGTTCTCTTTCCTCGAGCGCTATGACATGCTCAAGAACGCGGTGGACGGCGCGACGTTCCTTCTGAACAGCCCATATGACAAGGACGAGGTCTGGGATCACCTGCCCCTTACGGTGCAAAAGCAGATCATTGCGAAGAAGATCAAGTTATACGTGATCGACGCTGTGACCATAGCGAAGGATACGGGCATGGGCGGGCGCATCAACACGATTATGCAGACCTGCTTCTTTGCCATCAGCGGCGTTTTGCCGAAGGACGAGGCTATCCGCTCGATCAAGAAGTCGATCGAAAAGACCTACGGACGCAAGGGTGAAGAGGTCGTCAAACAGAACATCGACGCGGTCGATTCCACACTGGCGAATCTCTTCGAGGTCAAGATTCCGAGCGAGGCCACGAGCAATTTCGACATCCGCGCGGCGGTCGCCTGCGACTCCCCGCCCTTTGTCTGCGGCGTACTGGGCCCCATGATGATCAACGAAGGCGACACGCTGCCCGTGTCCGCGATGCCTGATGACGGCGGTTATCCCACGGGAACCACGCAGTACGAGAAGCGCAATGTCGCGATCGACATCCCCGCGTGGGACGAAACCGTCTGCATCCAGTGCGGCAAATGCGCGCTGGTCTGTCCGCACGCGACGATTCGCGCTAAGGTCTACGACGAGAAGATTCTTAAGGACGCGCCAGAGACCTTTAAACACACGAACGCGAACTGGAAGAACTTCTCCGGTATGAAGTATACGGTTCAGGTTGCGCCGGAGGATTGCATCGGCTGCGGCTTGTGCGCGTACAACTGCCCCGCTAAGAACAAGCAGGATCCCTCCAAAAAAGCGCTCAACATGACCGAGCAGCTCTGCCTGCGTGACGCCGAGCGCGTAAACTGGGATTTCTTCCTTGATATTCCCGAGGTGGACAGAAATCAGCTCAACCACGGCACGGTGAAGGACGTGCAGCTGCTGCACCCGTTGTTCGAGTTCTCCGGAGCATGCGGGGGCTGCGGAGAGACGCCGTACCTCAAGCTCCTGTCGAGCCTCTTCGGCGATCGCACGCTGATCGCCAACGCGACGGGCTGCAGCTCGATCTACGGCGGCAACCTTCCCACGACGCCTTGGACGTGCAACGACGAGGGCCGCGGCCCCGCGTGGTCCAACTCGCTGTTTGAGGATTGCGCGGAGTTCGGCTTCGGCTTCCGCCTGACCATTGACAAGCAGCGCGAGTATGCGGGTGAGCTGCTCGTGAAGCTATCCGAGGAAGTCGGCGCTGATTTCGTCGGGCAGATTCTGGACGCGCCGCAGTCTACCGAGAAGGAGATCTGCGAGCAGCGTTCGCGCGTCGAGCTGCTGAAAGAAAAACTCTCCTGGTTTGACCGCCCCGAGGCTCTCGAGCTCTACACGCTGGCGGACTCGCTGGTAAAGAAGAGCGTCTGGATCATCGGCGGAGACGGCTGGGCGTACGACATCGGCTACGGCGGCCTGGACCACGTTCTGGCGTCCGACCGCAACGTCAACATCCTGGTGCTCGACACGGAGGTTTACTCCAACACGGGCGGCCAGATGTCGAAGTCAACGCCCAGGGGCGCGATCGCGAAGTTCGCGGCGGGCGGCAAACGCACGGGCAAGAAGGATCTCGCGCTGATGGCGATGGCGTACGGCTCGGTGTACGTGGGCCGCGTCGCTATGGGCGCGAACGACGCCCACACCGTGAAGACGTTCCTCGAGGCGGAAGCCTACGATGGCCCGTCGCTGATTATCGCTTACAGCCACTGCATCGCGCACGGGATCGAGATGCACAAGGGCCTCGAGCAGCAAAAGAAAGCCGTCGACTCCGGCCACTGGATGTTGATGCGCTATAACCCGCTTCTAATGAAAGAAGGCAAAAATCCGCTTACGATCGACTGTAAAGAGCCGACGCTACCATTGAAGGACTATATCTACAACGAAGTCCGCTACAAGTCGCTCTTGACCGCCGACCCCGTCGTCGCCGAAGAGCTCCTCAAAGAGGAAGAAAAAGAGCTCAAGAGGAAGTGGCGCTATTACCAACACCTTGCCGCCATGGATTACACGGAAGAATAATCGAAGAATAATAATCACCGAATGCCGCGCCGCCTCCGAGACAAACGGGGGCGGCGCGGCGGTTTTTTATTCGCGGGGTTAGCGCGCGTTATTTTTTCGGTTTTCGGTAGAGGAACGGCCCGACGGATTCAAAGCCCAACGTCTTGTGATCGAATATCTGCTCGGTCGCGCCGGTCATGAGATAGCCGCCGGGGCGCAGCGCCCGGAGGAATTTGCGGTAAAGCGCGCTCTTGGTCTCCGAGCCGAAGTAGATGACCACGTTGCGGCAGAGGATGATGTCAAAGCCCGATTCGAAATGATCCTTGATCAGGTTCATGTGCTTGAACTTGACGCGGTCTTTGACCGCCTGCTTGACCCGCACGGTTTCCGCGTCGATCTCGTCGAAATATTTTGGAATCCAGTCTTTGGGCGTGTTGGCGATCTGCCGCTTGAGATAAATTCCCTTCTGCGCCTTGGCCAGCACGCCTTGGTCGATGTCCGCCGCCAGAACGGGCTGCGGCGACGAAACCTTGGTCACGAGCGATAGAATAGCGAGCGAGTGCGGCTCTTCGCCGGACGAGCATCCGGCGCTCCAGAGTTTGATTCTTTGGTGGCCGAGTTCTTCGTATATCTCCGGAATAATTTTATCGCGCAGCTCCCACCATCGATTGGCGTTGCGGAAAAATTCGGTCACGTTGATCGTAAGATAATCCAGAAACTCTCGCAGCTTCCCGGGATTGTCGGCGATTGTCTTGTAGTATTCGTCGTAGGACTTCGCCGACCAGCGCTGCATAAGCATGTGAATCCGGCGGTGAATCTGGTATTTATACGCGTCAAGATCAATACCGGTGAGTTCTCGGATTTTTTGTTTGAAGATATCGTATTCCGGTGGGGCGGGGTAGGTCGGAGAATCATCCACAGACATACGGTTCCCTCCGTTTGAGCCTCTGCTCGTCCAATTTGTGTCATCTTAATGCAAAGGCCCGCGTATTACAACTACTTGAATGCGTTTCTTTTGCGTTTCTTTTCCAAACATGCTTGATATGTTCTGCCGTGTTTATGCGTTGGACAGAACGATTTTATTTGGTAAAATAAATGTGTTGCAGAGACGGGCTGATAATGCCTAAGTATTTCTCTGTTTTTTGCCGATATTAATGTTAGCAACATCGGAGGCAACAGGAACAACAGGAGCGGGTGAGGTGGTCACGGATGAACATACGAACGGTACTTTGGTCCGGAGCAAGTCAAAGTGTCGCGCATGAGTCCGCGTATCTGTACGGCCTCGACAGGAACCTTCTTCCTCCGAAATCGCCGCCGAACAAGCAACAGGTCACGCTGGAGGGATCGGGGAACCTGCAGACC
>Ga0153940_1001109_pt1 | contig 12487 bp, 11 predicted proteins | sample TSNJ024MetaG_FD_104736 | JGI IMG/M metagenome (GOLD analysis project Ga0153940, IMG submission 104736) | Attine ant fungus gardens microbial communities from New Jersey, USA - TSNJ024 MetaG | ecosystem: Host-associated > Fungi > Mycelium > Unclassified | place: USA: New Jersey, Brendan T. Byrne...
TAACCCCCTTTAATGCTTTTACTCCGGGAAATTCTTTCACGATATCGTGCATTTCCAGAACATATTTTTCACTCAAACCCATTCACCTCAGTCTCTGCTTTCATTTTTGAAACCATAGGTGCCGGATAAACCGGCACCTATGAAAAGTCATCAACTTCTATTTGTCATAATCAGCTACGTTATCAATGGTTACCGGCTCAAACGGAACCCAGAGGATGTATCCGGTTTCGTCTACTTCATAATCGGATCCTTCATTCAGATCGTTGCCTTCGATCAGGTTCTTAGCTGCCAGCAGGGCACCAAAACCTTGTCCAGATGCATCCTGGAATACGGTCATTCCCATTTCACCATCTTTAACTGCCGCACGTCCGTCTTCAGTCGCATCAATACCTACAACCGGAATCTCAGTAGGATCAAGTCCTTCTGCTTTCAAAGCTTCGATTGCTCCCAGAGCCATAGCATCGTTGTTGGCGATGATACAGTCATACTCAATCGTCTTTAACAGCGGTGTGATCATATCCTGTGCTGTAGCACGGTCAAAATCACACATCAGTGGAGCAGTTGCTTCTGTAGCTGTGATGCCGTTATCTTCTAATGCTTTCAATACAGATTCTGTACGCTGTGTTGTTGAAACATTACCAATTGTTCCATTTAACAGGATATAGCTAATTTCTGTTTTTCCTTCTGCTTTGAATTTCTCTGCTAACCATTCACCCTGATATCTGCCGGAATACATTTCATCAGAACCAACATATACCACATTTTCGTTCAAAATCGCATCAGTATCTACTGGAGGGCGGTTAACAAATACTACTTTCATGTCGCCAGCTGCTTCAACACACTGCTGCGCTGTTTCCGGGTCAACCATGTTAACGATAACAGCTTTCTGGCCATCATTTCTTGCTGTTTCGATGAACTGAATCATTTTACTTGTATCAGACTGAGCATCTGCTGTGTTCAGATTAATTCCCAGTTCTTCAGATGCTTTCTTAGCACCGGATTCCAGTGTACTTAAGAATTCATCACGTAATGCCAGAATCATGGTAACACTTCCGATATCACCAGACGCTGTATCATCTGCTGCTGCGTCGTCTGTTGTATCATCTGCTGCTGCATCATCAGTAGTATCTGCTGCTGCATCGTTATTGCTGCTGTTGTCTGTTGTGCCTCCGCATCCAGCTAATGTGCTAAGTGCGAATAATCCTGCAAGGATACCTGCTAATACTCTTTTCTTCATTGAATTCTCCTCCTGAATTTGTTCAATGTTTTTGGGGTTGTTCCCCAGCTCTTTTCTTTTCCCCCTTTTATCTCCTTTCACGTACTCGCTTGAAATTTGTTCACGTGCCCGCTAACAAAAAAATAAATATGAGTCATGGTTTTCTCAAAAGCATATTAATTTTCCTGCACATATGCGCAGAAATATTGACCCTCCTTGCTTAATTTCACTTCTTCCAAAAACCACACCACCCGGCTCATAAATCGGGGATAATTGTGATGTTGAATCTATTATAAGGTCTTTTGTTCATCTTGTCAATTTTAAATTTACATTTAATCCATTATTTGTGCATATTTTATTCAAAATATCCACTTCTTTCGTCACAATTTCATAGTTTCTATGGATTTTTTGTCTGCAAAAAGTCAGACTTGTCAGACTCAACCGTCCGGATTCGCTATTTTTACAATATCTTGACACTCTAATCCTATAGGATAAAAAAATTCAGGCCACCCCCCTTTCGGAACGGCAGCCTGAATATTTCCACATCTTTTGCTTTTTACTGCATAGATGGCTGTGATAAAATAGACTTTACATGGGAAATCTCTTCCTGCGTTGCCTGAGCAGCCGGTACATAATACTGCTTTTCACGTGCAATCTGATAGATTTCTTCTTGTGAAGTCTCACATTGATTACGGATCTGTTTCAATTTCTGCTTCAGTTCCGGATTCTCTGTCTGTGAAATCATTTCACTGTAGCGAACCAGTTCGCTGTTGATTCCTACCAGTGTGTCATTAACCATTGTTTTCTCATTTAAATTCATAATCGGGCCTCCTTACTGTAAAAACTGCATAAGCTGCTGTTTTGTTTCCATTGCTGACTGTGCGGATTTCTGAAAAAACTGCTGCACTTTTGGATCCTCTGTACAGCTTGCATACTCCTGCATTTTACAATGTGTGGTTTCATACCCGCCGATTAAATGTCTGAGATTCTGCAGGTCAAGTTCTGATAAATTCGTCATGTTTCATACCTCCTGATCAATGTTTGTACAGGATTAGTATTACTTTCGTTTCAATATTTATTCATTTTTTTAGCATTTCCTGTATCTCTAATTACTTTTCGTAGCTTTCATAGTCATTTGTCAGATGCAGCTTGTCCAGAATAAAGAAGCAAAGACTTAGAACCATTCCGAGAATGCAGGCCAGAACCATTCCTTTTAATTCAATATTGCCCAGTTTAATGGCTACGCCGGACAATCCGGTTACAAAGATAACTGACGTCAGAATCAGATTACGTGATTTTCCATAATCCACTTTGGAATCTACTAAAATACGAATACCGGAAGCGCCAATCATACCGTACAGCAAAAATGAAATTCCGCCGATAACCGGTCCGGGAATCGTTCGGATCAGTTCCGTAAGCTTTCCTATGAAAGAGCATATAATGGATAGTACGGCAGCACCGCCGATTACATAGATACTGTATACCTTGGTTACAGCCATAACGCCAATATTTTCCCCATAAGTTGTAGTTGGTACAGAGCCGATCAAACCGGAAAGCATGGTGGAAAAATTATCTGCAAATAAGGAGCGGTGAAGACCCGGATCTTTTAACAAATCTCTCCCTACAATTTTGCTGGTTACGACCTGATGCCCGATGTGCTCAGAAGCGATAACCAGAATTACCGGCAAAATAATAATGATTGCTTCCAGATTGAACTTTGGGATAGAGAAATTAGGAATCTGAAAGATTTTCGCTGCATTTACTTCTGTAAAATCAAGAATTCCACAGAATCCGGCTGCTGCATAGCCGGCTATTACTGCAATCAAAATCGGAATAACTGCTAAAAACTTGCGGAACAGAACCGAACCGAATATCGCCACTCCCAATGTAACAGCAAATACAATTACATCCTTTGGATTTATCACGAATTGCTCCACCGGAATGTTATCAGGTGCTACCAGCCCCGCATTCTGCGCTGCATTCCGGGATAGTTCCAAACCAATCAGCGCTACAACCGGACCCATAGCTGCAGGTGGTAATACAACATTGATCCAATCAGAACCAAATTTATAAATAATTACTGCCAGAATACATCCGCAGAAACCTACAACCACAAATCCTCCCAATGCATACTCATATCCCATCTTGGCAATAACAATACCAGCGGGTGCCAGAAATGCAAAACTGGATCCCAGGTAGGCCGGTGCTTTTTTCTTTGTTATAAAAATAAACAGCAGCGTTCCTACTCCGTTCATGAAAAGTACAACAGCCGGGCTGATTCCAAATATATACGGCACCAGAACCGATGCACCGAACATGGCAAACATATGCTGGATACTTAAGGGAATCAATTGCCCAATGGGTACCTTTTCATCAACCTGAATAATTTTTCGTTGTTCCATCTTAACCCTCCTCAAATCAGTATTTACATCTCAACGATTATATCACATTTTGTCGATATTGCAAATGTTGCATGGACTCTTTGAACATGATACAATAAAAGAAAAAAATGTAAAATATCTTAACTTAATATAATTTTAAAGAAGAAAGAGGATTTTATTCATGAGCGAATATAATAATTTTAACAATACGGAACTTCCGCAGGAACCGATTCCTCAATCAGATTTTCCCACGGAATCATCTTCGCAGCCAGAACCTCCGGAAAGTTCGTCTCCGCCCCCGGAGCCTCCTGAAGATTCAGCTCCGCAGCAAGAGGCAGAATTTCCTGAGGATTCATTTGCCCCATCAGGATTTTCTGAGGATTCGTTTTCACCGCAAGGATTTTCACAGAATACAAATCCGCAGCAAGATTTTTCACAGTATTCCAGCTCCTCCGGCAGTAATTCCATGTCTACTGCCGCTATGGTATTGGGTATCTGTTCCATTGTATTTATTTGCTGCGGTGGTTCAATCATCCTCGGCACTGTTGGAATTATTCTGGCGCTCTTATCCCGAGGCAGCGGTACTATGGATGGAAGAGCTAAGACAGGTCTGATTCTTTCCATCGTTGGTCTGTCTTTATGCATTGTCATTTGGGGGGCATATTTTATATGGTTTATTGCAACCGGGTTGTTTGACCAGGCATGGGACGAATACAACAGTGTTCCCGGCTCGGACTCCTATGAATATAATGTGCCTTATGATGAGGATGATTATAACTACGATTTTTGGAACACTCCTTATTCGGATGATAACATCGGCAATGATTCCGATGCAAAAGATTTATAGAATAATTCCCCATCCCAGATAGAGGATATTCCGCAAGAGGCAATTTACGATGATTATTACAACCGCTATTTGCAGCAGCAGATCTGTTCTTGGCATGAACACAATGAGTTTCTCCTTGGAGAGCTTGTAAAAAACAATTCTGAGCAATCCCCAGACCAGACATAAGGCTGTATATACTACCAGCGGGTGATAATATAAAGACATCAGTACATGTCCGCTTATAAGTGCAAAGAACGCCCTTGTTCCGCCGCAGCCGGGACAATACAGCCCGGTAAATCTATGAAAAAGGCATGGCGGCATATGTTGTAAAAGAAATTGTATCATTTCATAGTCACCTCGTTAGCTACTATATTCAATAATTAAGATAAGATTGGAGATATTATTAATGAAACGTTCATCAGCTGAGCTCAAACAACTGGCCCGCAGCATCCTGCAGGGAAACTACGGTACCTTCGTCAGCACATATGTGCTTTATGTGGTAATTTCCTTTTTTGCTTCAATGCTTTCTACGTTTATATTCCCGGACAATGATTGGAGCACACTCATCCCCCAGCAAGTAGTAAACATGCTGTTTTCCGTTGTAACCGGTATATTTTCTGCGGGTTTACTTTGGCAATCTCTTAGCGTCAGCCGCGGCGATTCCATTTCGGTGAATAATCTTGTCCATGGATTTAAGCACCATCCTGATCGCTTCATCGTCGTACAGTTAATATTTTCATTGGTTTCACTTGTATGCCAGTTGCCTGCCACTGCACTACAGGCCTCTATCTATACGGGCAGAACCCTTAGCCTGAGTTATTCAGCGGCATTATCACTAATCCTTATATTGCCAATATTCGCGCTGTATTTGGTTGGGTATATTATATCCTATATCATATTGTTACGGTTTTCCCTGACCTTATACCTTCTGCTTGACAACGATGATATGAACACATTAACTGCAATGCGGACCAGTGCTGCTTTAATGAAAGGGCAGAAAGGACGTTATTTTTACTTATCTTTAAGCTTTTTGGGCTTAAACCTGCTGGCAACGTTATCTTGCGGCATTGGATATCTATGGGTAGGGCCATATATGTCCGTAACAATGACCCAGTTTTACCGGGAAGTAACCGGAGAACTTGACTGGCCCCAAGAGTTACTGTTCACTCCGTGATCAGTAACACGCTTCGCGGGATAGTGGGGTGTGAACAGTAACCTCCAAGATACTTCTTTCGAAATGTAATACAATACAGCCTTGCCTCAAGCTAATTAAAGCTTGCGCAAGGCTATATTTTTAGTTTCACTATTATTGTTCACACAAATCACGTTTTACTTCATCTGCTAAACAAATATTTCATCAGATCACAACCACGTTTGATTTCATTGCCGCTTTTTATTCCATCTGCCTCGCAATAAGTCCAGGTATGTTCTTCCTTCTTCGTACTGTCATACAACAGATATGGTACTGCATCACTGCTGTGGGTCCTGATTCGAATCGGAGTCGGATGATCGGGCAGAATAAGCATTCGATATTCCATTCCGGCAGCATCCAGCCCCTCCTTCACCAGACGTATCACCCGGCTGTCCAGATATTCAATGGCCTGCACTTTTCGTTCCAAACTGCCTTGATGCCCCATCTCATCAGGAGCCTCTACATGAATATAAACGAAATCAAACCCTTCCTTTGCCAAGGCATCTACTGCTGCCCTGGCTTTTCCTTCATAATTCGTATGTAATCCGCCATTGGCTCCTTCTACCGTAATATTATGAAGCCCGGCACCTACTGCAATACCTTTCAGAAGGTCTACCGCGGAAATCATGGCGCCTTTTTTATGAAATTTTTCAGTAAAGGAATCCAGCGCCGGTTTGGTACCCGCTCCCCAAAACCACAGGCTGTTGGCAGGGTTTAAGCCCTGCTTCTGTCTTTCCAGATTCAATGGATGCCCGGATAGGATCTGATAACTTCTTTCCTGCATTTGACGCAGCACCTGATCTTGGGGCAGATACTCCTTTATACACCTTCCCAGAATATCATGGGGCGGTGTTAATTCCATCACACTTCCATGTTTCCGAATCAGGCAGTGACGGTAACTGGTACCCAGGTAAAACTGATGTATCTCATCCTGCAGTTCTTTTACTGCCGCATCCAGCAGTACCTTGGCGTCCTTCGTACTGATCTCATCGGAGCTGTGATCGATGATGGTCTTCTCTTCATATGCTTCTTCGCCATCCGAAACGGTTACAATGTTACAGCGGATCGCTATATCACTGTCGTCCATCTCTGCCCCAATGCTGAGAGCTTCAAGCGGAGAACGCCCGGAATAATATTTTTCCGGCTCATAGCCGATAACTGAAAGATTAGCGATATCACTGCCCGGACTCATTCCATCCGGAATCGTGTGGACAATCCCGATTTCAGACATTTTTGCAAGTTCATCCATCATCGGTGTATCCGCATACGCCAGGGGAGTCTGCCCTTGCATCTGGGAAATGGGCTCGTCTGCCATTCCATCTCCTAAGATAACTACGTACTTCATGGCTGCTCTCCCTATTTTAGAATCTAGCCCGGATCATCGTAATAATTCCGTCCATCTGCTCTGCTTTTGCATGGTAATCAGCTTCGGTCATGGCCGGCGTAATAAATGCGAATTCATCCGGCTCATCCGGCAGTTCAATGGTCTGTACCTGGCCAAACCGGCGGTTTACTTCCTCAATTCTCTGGACTTTGGTACCTTTGATACGCACAAAGAAACGGGCTTCCACCTGACTGATATCCATCAGATTCAGCTTTTTGCTGCTCCAATTCATCATGATATTGCGGTGTAAATGCTTGGCAGCATCAACCACATCCGCTACCACTGCGCTGGCTGTCGGCAGTTTGCCGGCACCACTTCCGTAGAACATCGCATCGCCAAGAACATTACCATGTACAAAAATGGCATTAAACACGCCATTGACACTGAATAATGGATTGGAAGCGTTGATCATAACCGGTGAAACCATGGCGTAGAAACCGTCACCAACTTTTTTGCTGGTCGCCAGCAGCTTGATGCTGGTCTCCAGTTTTCTCGCATATTTGATGTCGGCAGCTGTTATCTCAGTAATACCTTCGGTATAGATATCTTCATAATTAACATGGCGGCCAAAAGCCAGCGAAGAAAGAATGGCAATCTTTCTGCAGGCATCGTATCCTTCCACGTCGGCTTCCGGATTTTGTTCTGCATATCCCTTCTCCTGGGCATCTTTTAATACATCTTCAAATTCTGAGCCCTTCGTGGACATTTCACTTAAGATATAGTTGGTTGTACCATTTAAGATACCGGTAATTTCATCAATCTCATCTGCAGTCAGAGAGGAATTAAGCGGGCGGATAATCGGAATCCCGCCGCCGCAGCTTGCTTCGAACAGGAAGTTAATATCCTTGTCTCTGGCAATCTTCAGCAGTTCCAGGCCATGCTTTGCCACCAGCTCTTTATTCGAAGTACAAACGCTTTTACCACTTTCCAAAGCACGTTTAACAAAGGTATAAGCCGGTTCAATTCCACCCATAACCTCTACCACAATCTGGATATCCGGATCGTTGATGATCACTTCGTAATCATGAACAATCTTTTCCTGAATCGGATCTCCTGGGAAATTCCGCAGATCCAGCACGTATTTGATGTTAATTTCCTCACCGGCCTTCTTGTTAATACTGTCATGATTGGTATTAATTACTTCTACCACTCCGGATCCTACGGTACCATATCCTAATACTGCAATATTAATCATATTTCCTCTCCTTACTTCACTGCCTTTATTTGCATAGTTATTCTGTTCACTTTACGAGTTACTGTTCACTCCGTGACCAGCAACACGTTTCGCGATGCACTGAGACACCTCACGAAATAGCCGCCGTGTGAACTGCAGCCTTTACAATTCATTGTTCTGCCCTCTACCTGAAATTGCAATCCATTTTAGATAGGCGTTGATAAAAGAATCAATTTCGCCATCCATCACCTGGTCCACATTACCCCGCTCTTCGTTAGTACGGTGGTCCTTAACCATAGTATAAGGCTGCATCACATAAGATCGAATCTGATTCCCCCAGCCTATCTCCGTAACTTCACCGCGGATACCGGAAATCTTTGCTTCATTCTCCTGCTGCCGCAGAAGATACAATTTTGCTTTCAGCATCTGCATCGCTTTGTCTTTGTTCATATGCTGAGAGCGCTCATTCTGGCACTGTACTACAATTCCGGAAGGAAAGTGGGTAATACGGATTGCCGATGAAGTCTTATTAATGTGCTGTCCGCCGGCACCGCTGGAACGATAGGTATCGATTCGGATATCATCATCCTTTACTTCAATGTCCACATCTTCCTCTATATCCGGCATTACATCGCAGGATACAAAAGAAGTCTGGCGCTTGCCGGCGGCATTAAAGGGTGATATCCGCACTAACCGATGCACCCCTTTTTCAGATTTCAAATATCCATAGGCATTCTCTCCGTGAACCTCAAAGGTCACTGACTTGATACCGGCCTCTTCACCGTCCAGATAATCCAGGACTTCAATCGAGTAGCCCTTTTTCTCTGCCCAGCGGGTATACATCCGGTACAGCATGCTGGCCCAGTCACAAGACTCGGTTCCGCCTGCTCCGGCATGCAAAGTCACGATGGCATCGTCCCGGTCATATTCTCCTGAGAGAAGTGTTTTTACGCGAATAGCTTCAAAATCATTTTTAAAAGTGTCCATCAGTTCTTCGATGTCCGAGATGACAGAGGGATCATTTTCCTCATAACCCATCTCAATCAGGGTTTCCATATCTTCCTTCACCGACACCAGGTTCTGATAGACTTCCATATCATCTTTTAAGCCTTTTAATTCTTTCATTAACAACTGAGATTTATCCGGATTATCCCAAAAATTGGGTGCCTCCATCTCCAGCTCTAATTCCTGGATTCGTTTTTCTTTATTTGCCAGGTCAAAGTGAATCCCTCACTTCCACCAGCGGTCCTGTGTATCCGTTTAAAATATATTTAAACTGATCCAATTCAACCACAGTATCACCTCTTTCTATAATAATCTATCCGATGACTGATCATCTCTAATACCCTCGTCTCGGAACCAAAAAACTCCCGCTGAACTAAGTTTTACTTTGTTCTATCACAAACGACCGCAGCATTGTTTATACTTCTTCCCGCTTCCGCATGGGCACCGATCATTTGGATAAATCTTTTCACTGGTACGCTGCACCGGTTTTTTCGGGCCGGTCTCATCTTTATTCGTTCCTGTTACTTCTGCGACCTGCTCTCTTTCTACCTTCTGCTCAATTCTCACATGGTAAAGCAAACGCAGGGTATCCTCCTGAATGGCAGAAGTCATACTGTCGAACATATCATATGCCGCCATCTTATATTCTACTTTCGGATCCCTTTGTCCATATGCCTGCAGGCCGATACCCTGGCGCAGCTGATCCATATCATCAATATGGTCCATCCATTTGCGGTCAATTACCTTCAGTAAGATAACGCGTTCCAGTTCACGGATTTGTTCATCCTCCGGAAACTCTGCTTCTTTTTCTTCGTATAACTTAAAAGCTTCTTCTTTTAATTTTTGTTTTAACTGATTCTTATCTAATCCTTCTGCCCGCTCTTTTGTTATTGGTTTAAGGGGAATGACCGGAATCAATACATCATTTAATTCGCCGGCATTGAATTCCTTTGAATCATCTCCGTCATCATTCAGACACATATCTACTGAATTATCCACCGTATCAGTAACCATCTTATAGATGGCATCACGCATATTCTCGCCTTCTAAAACACGGCGTCTTTCTTTGTAAATAATCTCACGCTGCTCATTATTAACCTGGTCATAATCCAACAGATTCTTACGGATACCATAGTTGTTGCTTTCAATCTTCTTCTGAGCCTTTTCGATAGCACTGCTTAACATCTTATGCTCAATCTCTTCATTCTCAGCCACACCCATGGTGGTGAATATCCCCATCAGACGCTCAGAACCAAACAAACGCATCAGATCATCTTCCAGAGAGATATAGAAGCGTGATTCACCCGGATCACCCTGCCGGCCGGAACGTCCACGCAGCTGGTTATCAATACGCCGTGACTCATGACGCTCCGTACCGATAATCTTCAGTCCGCCTGCTTTGCGGGATACATCATCCAACTTAATATCCGTACCACGGCCAGCCATGTTGGTAGCAATCGTAACTGCCCCTGCCACACCGGCCTGAGCAACGATTTCCGCTTCCATCTCATGGAACTTGGCATTCAACACATTATGCTGAATTCCTTCTCTTCTTAACATGGTACTGATCAGCTCGGATGTCTCGATGGTAATGGTACCTACCAAAACCGGCTGCTGCTTTTCATTAGCTTCTTTAATCGACTCAACAACCGCCCTGAACTTTTCCTTTTTCGTCATATATACGCCATCTTCTGCATCGGCACGGGCAATCGGCTGGTTGGTGGGGATTTCCACAACATCCATCCCATAGATATCTCTAAACTCCTGCTCCTCAGTCAAAGCCGTACCGGTCATACCGGCTTTTTTCTCATACTTATTAAAAAAGTTCTGGAATGTGATCGTAGCCAGCGTTTTGCTTTCCCGCTTTACCTTCACATGCTCTTTAGCTTCAATCGCCTGATGCAGACCATCAGAATACCTTCTTCCCGGCATGATACGGCCGGTAAATTCATCTACAATTAATACCTGATCATCCTTTATAACGTAATCCTGGTCCCGGTGCATCAGATTATGAGCACGCAGAGCCAAAATGGTATTATGCTGAATCTCCAGGTTCTCCGGATCTGCAAGATTTTCAATACTAAAGAATTTTTCAACTTTTTGAACACCCTGTTCAGTCAGGTTTACAACCTTTTCTTTTTCATTGACAATATAATCACCGGTTTCGATGATCTCCTCACCCATCAGGGCGGTCATCTTAGTCATTTCTCCACTTGCTTCCCCACGCTCCAGCTGTCTCGCCAAAATATCACAAACTTCGTACAACTTGGTGGACTTACCGCTCTGGCCGGAGATGATCAAAGGTGTTCTGGCTTCGTCAACTAATACCGAATCGACCTCATCAATAATAGCAAAGTTCAATTCTCTTTGCACCAACTGCTCTTTATAGATCACCATATTATCCCGCAGATAATCAAATCCCAGTTCATTATTGGTAACATAGGTGATGTCGCAGGCATAGGCCGCCCGACGTTCATCCTTTTCCATGTCATTAAGCACTACCCCGACAGTCAGTCCCAAAAATTCATGGACTTTCCCCATCCACTCAGCATCACGATGAGCCAGATAATCATTGACCGTAACAATTTGTACCCCTTTTTCCTCCAACGCATTCAAATAGGCAGGGAGGGTGGATACCAACGTTTTACCTTCACCGGTTTTCATTTCGGCAATACGCCCCTGATGAAGAATAATACCGCCAATCAGCTGTACCCGATAATGTTCCATATCCAAAACACGCTTTGCCGCTTCACGAACAACAGCATATGCTTCCGGAAGAATATCATCCAGAGTTGCACCATCCGCCAGTCTCTCTTTGAAATCGCGGGTTTTGTCTTTTAATTCTGCGTCAGTTAATAACTGCATCTGAGGTCTTAAGTTCTCGATTTGGTCCACAATTGGGACGATTCTTTTTAACTCACGGGAACTGTGTGTCCCGAAAACTTTTTCTATAAAACCCATATTGTTCTACTCCTGAAATTTTAGACTTTTACATACTGAATATTATTTTAGCACTTTTGCTGGTTTAATACAACTTTTTTTGTGGCGGAATCTTCTTTGCGTTACGGGTGGGTCATGCGGTTTATAATGATGTATGAAAATGAGAGATACGAAGGTAATTGGGGGGTAGAGTAGTTGGCAGGTAGAGTAGTTGGCAGAACGGACGCGGCCAAAGGGCATGGGATCGCTTCCGTAAACGCGGCAACGCTCTGGCGGACTAACTGCTAACTACAACTAAAGCGCTCAGGAAAGCCTTCGCGCTTAAGTTTCCGTAAGCAGTGGATTCCGCCGCCGCTAAAACCGCCGCCA
>Ga0153940_1001112_pt1 | contig 12456 bp, 7 predicted proteins | sample TSNJ024MetaG_FD_104736 | JGI IMG/M metagenome (GOLD analysis project Ga0153940, IMG submission 104736) | Attine ant fungus gardens microbial communities from New Jersey, USA - TSNJ024 MetaG | ecosystem: Host-associated > Fungi > Mycelium > Unclassified | place: USA: New Jersey, Brendan T. Byrne...
GTTCTTTTCTACCCGGGCAATTACGAAATGCGGCTCAACTCTCCGTCCTAACGAATCGCGTAAGAAAGCCTCTGTTTTCAATGAATCGGCCTCTATTGCGAATATATAATCTTTCAGTTCGTTTATTTCAGCTTGTAATTCAGCACTTTTTTGTAAAAGCTGCTGGTTTTCTGTTCTTAATCCAAAATAGGAAGAGATACTTCCTGATATAGCATAAACTCTTCCCGTTATTTCGTTGGAAGAGTTTAAGTATACACTTTTTTGGAATGAGTTTCCGCTAAAAACAAAATAGAAACAGATTATTTCAAGTGTAATGAAAACAAACCAAGAACTATTCTTTAATAAAAAGTTTATCAGGTTGCGCATAATCTGTTCTTATCTATTATAAATCAGTTAGGTATAAGATATAATACCAAATACCTTACCGCATCAAGAAATTGAATTTCTCAATATTCTTTAAGGCAATTCCTGTGCCTTTAGCCACTGCATGAAGCGGATCTTCGGCAACGTAGAATTGTATACCTATTCTGTCTGAGAAACGCTTGCTAAGACCTCTTAGTAAGGCTCCTCCTCCTGTGAGGTAAATACCATTACGAACAATATCGGCATATAATTCCGGAGGTGTCTGTTCCAATGCACTCAGGATAGCCGAATCCATCTTGGATAAAGATTTATCGAGACAATGAGCCATTTCCTGATATGATACAGGGATATCCATCGGCAATGATGTCATTCGGTTTGGTCCGTGCACGATGAAATCTTCCGGAACTTCTTCGTCCGGCAGTTCGGTCAGAGCAGCACCAACGGCTATCTTTATGTTTTCCGCTGTACGTTCTCCTACTTTAATATTGTGTTGGCGTCCCATGTATTCCTGAATATCTTCAGTAAGGTCGTCCCCTGCAATTTTTATAGATTTATTAGATACGATACCGCCTAAGGAAATAACTGCAATTTCTGTCGTACCACCGCCTATATCTACGATCATGTTTCCTTCCGGTGCTTCTACATCGATACCGATACCCAGAGCCGCAGCCATCGGTTCGTATATCATATACACATCGCGCCCCCCGGCATGTTCAGCAGAGTCGCGGATAGCGCGGGTTTCCACTTCGGTACTTCCCGAAGGAATACAAATAACAATGCGCAATGACGGAGAGAAAAGGCGGCTCTTGTTGTTGAACATCTTTATCAATCCGCGAATCATCTGTTCGGCAGCCGTAAAGTCTGCAATTACACCATCTTTCAATGGCCTTACAGTACGGATGTCTTCGTGGGTTTTACCATGCATCTGTCTGGCCTGTTCCCCTACAGCAATAACTTTTCCTGTTTTGCGTTCCAGGGCAATTACTGAGGGCTGGTCTACAACAATTCTGCCATTATGTATTATGATAGTATTGGCCGTGCCAAGATCCATCGCTATTTCTTGAGTGAAAGAGAATAATCCCATATTTGAGCTTGTTTATATTTGCTTACTAACCAGTTAATTATTAATGTTTAAAATGACGGATACCAGTCATTACCATCGAAATATTGTGTTCGTTACAATATTCGACCGATAAATTATCTTTCACTGAGCCTCCCGGTTGTACTACAGCTGTAATTCCTGCATTACCTGCTATTTCCACACAGTCGGGAAACGGAAAGAATGCATCGGAAGCCATAACAGATCCATCGAGACTAAAGCCAAAAGAATCCGCTTTTTCTATCGCCTGCTTCAATGCATCAACACGTGAAGTCTGTCCGGTACCTCCGGCACACAATTGTTTATTTTTAACCAAAATGATGGCATTCGATTTAGTATGCTTCACTAATTTGTTGGCAAATAACAAGTCTTCAAGTTCTGTACCTTGCAGTGGCCTGTTTGTTACCAATTTTAGATCGTCAGCTGTTTGTATACTTAAATCTTTATCTTGTACCAAAACACCATTCAAGAGTGAACGGAATTGTCTATCTCCGGCCAATCCTTCTTTCTGCACTAAGATAATGCGATTTTTCTTTTGTTCCAAAATTTCAAGTGCATCCTTATCATATGCAGGTGCAATTACTATTTCAAAGAAAATATTGTTGATCTCCTCTGCTGCTGCTTTATCTATTTTCCGGTTGCTGACAATGATACCGCCAAAAGCCGAGACAGGGTCTCCGGCCAAAGCATCTTTCCATGCTTCAACTACGGTAGGACGCGACGCAATACCACAGGCATTATTATGCTTCAAGATTGCGACGGTTGTTTCATCGAATTCGCTGATAAGGCTTACAGCAGATTCTACGTCCAGCAAATTGTTATATGATATTTCACGGCCATGCAATTGGTCAAACATTGCATTGAAGTCGCCATAGAATGTACCTTTCTGATGTGGATTTTCTCCGTAGCGAAGATGCATGGCATTGTCTTCTGCATAACGGAATGCTGTTCCTTCATTATTGTCCATATAATTAAATATGGCAGTGTCATAGGATGAAGATACCGAGAAAGCCTCTTTAGCAAAGAACTTACGGTCTGTAATATCTGATTTTCCCGTCTTTTCTTCCAGCAGGGTCATCAACGGTTGATATTGTTGTTTTGATGCAACGATAATTACGTCTTTGAAATTTTTTGCTGCAGCACGAATGAGGGAAATGCCACCTATATCTATTTTTTCTATAATATCTTGTTCGCTGGCGCCTGAAGCAACTGTGTCTTCAAAAGGATACAAGTCCACGATAACCAGATCAATTTCTTGTATATCGTATGCTTTTACCTGTTTCATATCTTCGGTTAGTTCTCTGCGACAGAGGATTCCACCAAATATCTTCGGATGTAATGTTTTTACCCGCCCACCCAAAATAGAAGGATAACCTGTTGCATCTTCCACGGCATCGCATGGTAAGCCTAACGATTCAATGAAACTTTTCGTTCCGCCTGTAGAAATGAAACGAACACCTAAACTATCTAATTTTTTTAAGATCTCATCCAATCCATCTTTATGATAAACTGAAACTAACGCTGTTTTAATTTTTTTCTCTGAAGACATGATGTGTTAATTATCCGACTTTTTTAGGGGAACAAAGTTATAAAAACTATTGTTATTACAGACCGTTTTTAATATAATTTTTCAGGAATATATCTGTTCGGAAAAAATAGGGAAAAATCGCATCGATATTTACATATTTTCATATACTTACAAACAAATCCCAATAACTCAATGTCTGTGAAAAACGTATGTATGACAACGGGCGAGATAGTAGCAAAGTAATGGTATCTGCCGGTTATAATCTGAAACAAACTGTGATTATAATAGTCTGAAAATGTCTCTTACTAATATGATTAGCAAATTCTCAGAAACGATAGTATTGGCAAAGAAGTAGCTGTCAATTGCATGACTCTTCACACAGGCACAATTCACGGCCTTCGGTCTGTATAGTTACATGTCTGATGCCAAATTGTTTGCCGATCGATCGTTTTGCCTTTTCCAGGATAAGGTCACGGTCTGCTTCCGGGTTTACTTTGAGATGTACTGTCATTACAGAGAAGTCGGAGGTTATCATCCATATATGCAGATCATGGACACCCTCTACCCCATCCACCGATTTGAGGACATTTATCACCTCTTCCGAATCGATACCGGATGGTTTGGCTTCCATCAATATGTTTACTGATTCTTTGAGCACGTTCCAGCCACTGTAAAGCACTAACAAAGACACAATCATACTGGCTATCGGGTCGGCTATATACCAACCGAACAGCATAATAAGCACAGCCGCAATGATAGCCCCTACCGAACCGAGCAAATCTCCGATAACATGAAGAAATGCGCTGCGGACATTCAGATTTTCTTCGGTAGAACCCTGTGAATGCAATATCCAGGCAACAATAATATTAATAATTAATCCGATAGTGGATATTATCATCATCCCCTTACCTATCACCTGAGGGGGAGAAGATAGACGTTCAATGGCTTCTTTAAAGATGAAGACAGCTAACAATACCAATACAATTCCATTCAATAATGCTGCCAGAATTTCGAAGCGTTTATAACCGTATGTTTTGGACGCAGTGGCAGCTCTTGCGCCGAAGATTAGTGCACTTAGGCTTAATCCCAGTGCCACGGCATCACTTAGCATATGCCCTGCATCGGAAATTAATGCCAGACTGTTTGTCAGATATCCTCCGATAAATTCAATAAACATAAATCCGGATATCAGGATAAAGCTGATAGTCAATGCTTTTTTGTTTGCATTGTGACTATGGCTGTGGCCTCCGTGTGAATGCCCATGATCGTGGTCATCGTGGTTATGGTTATGTCCCATAAAACTATTTAGTTAAAGTAATGAATATAAGAAAGTAGCGGAGATAATGAATCTGCAATCTGTTTTAAAGCTACTTTTGATATGCTCTTTATGTAAACGTCCGGCAGTAATAACTTGTTTGATACTATTCATTATAATATACAAGCAAAAGTGCTATCCGTTTTTTTCGAAATAAAAAAGCAAGGGTAAAGTTAATCTTTTTCCCTTGCTTTAAGTATTTAATATTATAAATATCTTCTATCAGTCGTTCATCGAAATGAGAAACTCTTCATTATTTATTGTTTTTCTCAACCTGTTTTCAAGGAACTGCATTGCCTCTACCGAATTCATATCCGATAAGAAGTTACGCAGAACCCACATACGGCTGAGTGTATCGTTGCTAAGCAGCAGGTCGTCGCGACGTGTACTGGATGCAATGATATCCACAGCAGGGAAAATACGTTTGTTGGACAGTTTACGGTCGAGTTGAAGTTCCATATTACCTGTACCTTTAAATTCTTCGAAGATAACATCATCCATTTTAGAACCTGTTTCTGTAAGCGCAGTAGCTATAATGGTAAGTGAACCTCCGTTCTCTATATTACGGGCAGCCCCGAAGAAACGTTTCGGTTTGTGCAGGGCATTGGCATCCACACCCCCGGTCAATACTTTACCCGATGCCGGTTGTACTGTATTGTAAGCACGTGCCAGACGGGTAATGGAATCAAGGAGGATAACCACGTCATGCCCGCATTCTACCATGCGTTTAGCTTTATTGAGTACTATTTCCGCTATTTTTACGTGACGGTCGGCAGGTTCATCAAATGTAGAAGCAATCACCTCTGCATTTACACTGCGTTCCATGTCTGTTACCTCTTCAGGACGTTCATCGATAAGAAGTACAATCATATATACTTCAGGATGGTTGTCGGCAATAGCGTTTGCAATATCTTTCAGTAATGTAGTCTTACCTGTTTTTGGCTGCGCAACAATAAGTCCACGCTGTCCTTTCCCTATCGGAGAGAATAAATCCACTACACGGCACGATAAGTTATCGTTGCGGCCCTTTGTGAGCTTAAATTTCTCATCAGGGAAGAGTGGTTTCAGATGGTCGAACGGGACACGGTCACGAACTTCGTCCGGTGTGCGCCCATTAATTCTGTCTACTTTTACTAAAGGAAAGAATTTCTCCGATTCTTTTGGAGGACGGATAGGGCCTTCCACAATATCTCCTGTTTTAAGACCGAATAGACGGATCTGCGATTGAGAAATATAAACATCGTCAGGAGAAGACATATAATTATAATCGGATGAACGTAAAAATCCGTAACCTTCCTGCATAATTTCGAGTACGCCGGTAGCATTCAATATACCTTCGAAATCGAATTGTTTATTATCTTGTTGCTGATTATTTTGTTTCTGATTATTATTGTTATGTTGTTGATTTTGTTGTGGCTGTTTGGCTGCCGGTTTTGCAGGGATTTCAGGCACTATAATTTCGACAGGTGTAACTTCTGAGTCTACTTCCAGAGGGGTAAGCAAAGGTAATCCCGGAATAGGTTCCTGCGGTTCTTCTTCTCTTACCTTATTTGAACGGAAAACCAGTTGGGTTGGTTTTGCTGCCGGTTGTTGTGGCTTAGCTTCGGCTTCAGGTTTATTTTCCTTCGGCTCTCCGTTATTCTTTTTAACAATAATTTCCTTCTGCGGAGCTTTTTCAGCAGCTACAACAGGTGCAGGAACTTCTTTTTTCTCTGCAACAGGGGTTTTAACCGGTTCCGGTTTAACTTCCTTTTTCACCTCTTCCTGAGGGGTTGGTTTTGGAGTATCCTCTTTCTTGGGTTGTACGGCTGCTACTTTTTCTTTTACAGGAGCAGGAGGTGTGGTTTGAGGTTTAGGAGTTTGGTCCTGTTTTTTTGTTTGATTCTGGGCTTTTTGTTTTCCTTTAGCAGCAGCTTGCGATTTTTTCTGCTGTTGTTCTATCCTATCTTCACTTTGGTAGCTCTCCGAATTTTTATTCTTAGCTTCCATAATGGCCTGTTCATCTAATATCTTATAGATAAGTTCGTCTTTTTTATAAGCGTCAGGCCGTCTGATTCCAAGTTCTTTAGCGATAGTTCTTAGTTCTATTGTGAGCTTTTCGTTAAGCTCAAGAATGTTATATATACGCATGTATATCTATATTAAATTATACTGATTTTGTATGTATTTTCAAAAAATAATTAAGGAATAACCTTTTGGTAGTTCAAATACTATTTATAATAATTATTATGGATTTTATTCTTTTTTAGAAGATAATAACCCAAAGTGATTATTATCATAAAATAAAGCCTAAAAGTTTGCTCTTTTGGAGGTTCCTGGCGGATTCGAACCGCCGTCAACGGTTTTGCAGACCGGTGCCTAACCACTCGGCCAAGGAACCATTTTTGGTTAGCGAATGCAAAGATATAACAATTTATTCAACAGACAAGTTTTTATAATTTTTTTTATCCCGAAACCAAGGCTCTCTCCGGTTATAGTATAGAACACAAAAGAGATCTGATTATTATTAAATCCCGTATTTACTTATTATTTAGGATTATATGTAAATGCTGATTTGATTCTAATGTTCACCATGATTTATCTGATAATTTCAAATTTAATAAAAATAATTTAGTTTCCATCCTTATTTTGGAAGCTTTAACGTATCAAACATATAAATTGTAAAAGGCGCCGGCAAATTATATTTATGCTCCGATACCATAACATCGGCAACACCCCGGCTTAACATATCTATCTTTTTAGCAGCTGCATAAGACAGATCTATGATATATTTCTTTCTGAAGGGACCTCTGTCTATTACCCGTACTACAACCTCCTTATCATTATGCAAGTTCTTTACTTTCAATAATGTCCCAAAAGGATATGTCTTATGGGCGCATACCATACTGTCTTTTCTGTATATCTCTCCGCTGGCAGTTTTCCTGTTATTGAATTTCGTCCCATAGAATGTTGCCTTTCCGGTATGCTGAGCATTAACCATCAGGACTAAGATAAACAATAGGAGTATAAATACCGCTTTTTTCATAAGGTAATAATTACTTTATTATTCGGGTTTCAGTACAACGCCGATCTTTTTCTTTCCGTTTATCTTTATTATGACAGGATTCGGGAAACGGACATGGCGCAGGTATTCTGTTTCGTAAACAGCCGGCTGGCTGTTCAAATATTCTTCATCGAATAGTCCGTCGTTTTGTAAAAAGGGATTAATAGAGAAATAGCCGACTCCAAAAGAGGTCAGATTCTGGAAAAAGTGCGTGCCCTGACTTGGTTCTATCTTATAGTTATCCAACGCAATCTCTACCAGTACCCGTGCATTACTTATTTGTGGCCAGCGTACCGGTATTCCCAGCCAGGGATCACTACTCCCCCATCTTCCCGGGCCAACAAGCACATAATTCTTATCGTTATCCAGAAATTCTCTGTTTATACCATCTATCTCTGCGACAATCGATTGATTATTTGCTGCACTGAAGCTTTTGGTTTTCACATAAACTATGTCGTACACATCACTGGTTACCCCATGGCCGAGCGCACTTGTGGAATGTAATATTTCCTGTTCAGGCTTTATCTGCGACAGGTCTTCACTTTGCAACTCGCGGTTCTGTACAATAGGGCGTATCTGCAAAAGGTAGAAAGTACCTTCCCCTTTGTCTTTCAGGTCGGCGGCAAATTCTATTTCCACTGCCCGTCCCATTTCTTCCTGTCCTATCCTGAGTGTTTGCTTCAATATTTCGGCCAAAGGGAAAACATTGTGTTGCAATATATTAACAAAAGATAAGATTTTTCGCCCTCCTTCATAATAACCGTCATAAATCACTTGGTCTACCGGGTCGTAAGTAGATGATATATATTTGATAGAGCCGTCTTTTTCTGCATCTTTCAGATTCAGTTTCAACAGATTAAAACCGTCATTAGTGGAAAATTCCTTATCTGTATCTTTCATATCCAGCGCATAGAAGAAGCGTTGTGTATCTCTTAATGCAAAATCAACGGAACTTAATTGTACTATATTATGCGGATGAGCGGGCGAAAAGCGCAGGCTGGCTCCGCCTTCGACAATATATTTTCCCAGTCCCAATACAATATTTGCAATACCTTCTTCCGGTTTTTCATTACCTACAGGATAGAAATTGAGCGAACGCGCAACCCCCGATAATGTAGGATAGAAATGGTCTCCATAACGGCTTCCGACAGCTTCCTGTAATACAATAGCCATTTTTTCCTGGTCAATCAGGTTTTGCGTGGCTACCATATATGTCTTGCTATCTCTGTAAAATACGGATGCGTAAACGGCTTTAATCGCTTTTCCTAAAAGCCCCAGCATTTCATATTTATCGGGTAGTAGTGGTATCATATATGTGGAATACACACCTGCAAACGGTTGGTAATGGGAATCTTCCAACAAACTTGATGAGCGTACGGCTACGGGTGCCTTTACCACATCCAGAAATGCCATAAAATCTTCAATCAGGCGGTCCAGCAATCCGGCTTTAAGAAAATAACGGAGAATCTCATCGTCCGGTCTGTCGGATAGAGCTATGGGGTACAAGTCGTTTATTTCCATGAATTCATCAAAGAGATCGGTGGACATAACCACTGTACGGGGAATTCTTACTACAATATTCTCGTCATCGTTCAGTTCGGTGTGTTCTTTAACAATGTTATCCATAAACGCGATACTACGGCCTTTTCCACCTATAGATCCATCGCCCATTCGCACAAAATTGGAGAATTCATCGAACCTGTCTTTATCAAAAACGGCTACAATTCCCGAATTTTTGATACGCCGGTATTTTATTATCATATCATAGATGATCTGGCGGGCGTCTTCCACATTGTCGAAGTCAGAAATATCTATTTTCTTCAATCCTTCTGCCAGCGGAAACAGTGCACGGGAATAGAAAAAACGTGAAAAATGGTTGTGGGACATATGGTATACCAGCGAATCGGTTGGTATATTAAATATATTTTTCTGTAAATCCTTTAAGTTGCGGATACGGAATATCTCTTCCTGGGTCTCGGGATTGATAATAACGAAGTCGCCGAAACCGAAATTATTTACAACCTGTTTTCTTAAATCGCGAGGAAAACTTTTCGAGTTTTTATCAATGAAACTGCACTCCAATTCGTCTGCATATACTTTGTTCGTTATTTCGGACGAAGTGAAGACAATCGGTTTGAAACGATCCTTTTCCTTTACCCATTTGGCAAAGTTATAACCAGCCAGTTTGTCCTTCGTCCCCCCATGCATATAGCTCATATCGGTCACTATGCCAAGTATATTATCTTTATATTCGGTATATATCCCGACAGCTTCTTCGAAGGTGCGGGCTAGCATGATTTTAGGACGGCCACGCATACGCAACATCTGTTGGTGTTCGTTCAGGGCTTCTTTCGAAAATTCTTTCGATTCTTCCATAACTATCTTGAACAGGGTTGGCAGGGCCGATGAATAAAACCGCACCGAATCTTCGATAAGAAGGATGATCTGTACACCTACGCTTTCTGTATCATGTTCGGCATTCATCGCGTCTTCTATCAGTTTTATAATAGCCAATAGTAAGTCGGGGTTACCCAGCCAGCTAAACACATAATCTACGCCCGACAGGTCTTCCTGCGACAATCTCTTGGTTACTTCTCTCGAAAACGGGGTAAGAACAACAAACGGTATATCATTAAAATGTTCCTTTATATGTTTTGCCGTGGCGAACATATCCGTTTCGTCCATATTAGGCATCTGGATTATGAGTTCATAGTGATTCTCACTAAGTTCGGTCAGAGCCTCTTCTTCAGTAACTACTTGTGTAAAACGCGGCGGATAGTTCAGGTTAAGGGACGTATATTCATTAAAGATCTGTTCGTCGATACGTCCGTCGTCTTCGAGAATAAAAGAATCATATTTGGTTGCTATCAGCAAAACATTATAGATCCGCTTATTCATAAGGTTGGCGAACGAAGTGTCTTTGATACGGAAATCTTTGATATCTGGTATTCGTTTCATAAAAAACAGTTACAGTTATTAGTTACGAGTTGCCAGTTTGTCTTTAATAAAATATTTTCCGGCAGACTTTCGTTTATCAGGATAATATATACGCAACAAATATAATGCAAAAAAAGAAGCCGGATATAAAATCTGCTCAGCTTCTCTTATTCTTTTAATCTATATCTTTTAATATTCTAAACGAAATAAGTCTTTTTTTACTCCATAATAGTATATAAAAAGGGACGGCTTATTTAACCGTCCCTTTTATGAAAAATTGAAGTAATATTAATAAGTAGTGTTTTGAGGGTCAAAATTTGTCCATCCTTTCAGCCAGTTGTCATTATCCGAGTCGCTGGCAAAAGCTCCTGAATAATTTACTATAGTGAAGAATGAATCGTTTAGCGAGGCATCTGTAAATGCACCTAAGCCAAGAACCGGACTTCCTGTAACAGGTCCATAGTTAGGATTGGCTTCTTTGCTGTTAGGCTGTTTCAGTTTGAGGTCCGATATATTATTCAGAACCGTGTTATTGTTGCCTTCTTTTTTAAAGAATGTACTGGAGAATGAAGCTTTTGTAGCGTCGGTAACATTCGTTCCGTCTGTAGATAACTGGTCTGTCCATCCATTAGCCTGCTTGTTGATATCAGAACCTACGATTCCCATTCCGGCGAATACATTATTTTGTAATTTAAGTATGCCGTCTGTAGCCCATGTTTGAGTAGTACCTTTTTGATTGTCTAACAACAGGCCTACCGGATATCCTGTAGCAACGGAATTGAAGAGATTCAGACGTGAGTTGCGGCGAATTTGTATTGCTGCCTGGAATATACCAAGTCTTGATCCATTGTTAGGATTCAGCCCATCACCTGTAATATACTGTGTGGTATTAGCAAAATCCGTAGTCTGTCCTATTGGGCCTATCAGAGTGACATTACTGAATACGGCTTTAGTATATGGTTCGTCAGTTGTACCATTTGCATTGTTATCGGATTCAAAACCATTTGATAAGGATTGGTCTGCTATTTTCGGATTTTTAACCGACAAAAGGAATTGCAATTTACCTGAATATCCATTGTCTGTATCGAAATCGTCATCCCATCCGTGATATGCTACAAGGTATTTTGCATTTACTGTTCCGCCAAACCACTCAAAGGAATCGTCATTACTATAAGATACCTGTACGTGGTCTATCTGTGTACCGCGACCTACCGATCCCATTGTCAGACCGTTTATTTCCTGATCGGTAGCAAATGGATAACCGGCATATTCTATTCTCACATAGCTAATTACACCTGAATTATCTTCGTCGTTGTTTCCTCCATGCTTGGCGTCTACTCCGCCTTCTATCTGCATTCCGTCTACTATATCAATGTTATTTTTAGCTCTACCGCATAGGATAATACCTCCCCAGTCACCCGGTTTACGACTTCCTTTTGCCTGATTGGATGTAAATATGATAGGTTCGGCAGCAGTTCCTTTAGCTATCAGTTTTCCTCCTCTTTTAGCTATCAGGGCTGCTTTGGTTTCTTTATCTCCTTTTATGACTGTTCCCGGCTCTATCGTAAGAGTAGCTCCATCTTCAATATATACCCAGCCTTTGAGTACATAAGTTCCTTTTCTGATTGTATGGCTTTCTTTTACAAAGAAATTTTGTTCCCCATTACCGATTTCTGTTCCGTTATTAAACAGGATTTGTTCGGTTTCTTCTCCGCCTCCGTTTCCACCATCTGTATCGTCATTGCTATCCGAGCATGCCGGAAACAAAGCTATACATGCAATAAAAAATGCGCTTTTAAATAAACTTAAAGTTTTCATAATCAATATTATTAAAAAATGTTTTACTATTTGATACCTATATGTGTAATTAGAATGAGTATCTAGCTGTTAATGAAATATTTTGTCCGGTTTTATATTCCTTCGTTATTTGCTCCCTCTCTTGAGTATTACCGTCCTTGTCTACAAATTTGGGAAACTGTGCATACTTTGCTTTCGCTGCCAGAATATCTTTTATTCCGGCATTTAGCTCGAAATGTTTACCCAGTTTTTTAGTCACAGTCAGGTCGAGTACATTGCGGGGCATTTCGTACATGTCAGGTATATCGTTGTTGATAGAAGAGCCTGAAGAGGTGGATATGCGCCCGATTCCCACAATACGTTTACCTATAATA
>Ga0153940_1001117_pt1 | contig 12442 bp, 10 predicted proteins | sample TSNJ024MetaG_FD_104736 | JGI IMG/M metagenome (GOLD analysis project Ga0153940, IMG submission 104736) | Attine ant fungus gardens microbial communities from New Jersey, USA - TSNJ024 MetaG | ecosystem: Host-associated > Fungi > Mycelium > Unclassified | place: USA: New Jersey, Brendan T. Byrne...
ATTGGCAAGCGCCCTGACAACTTTCAGATCATGGCTGATAAACAGGTAAGCAAGATTGTGCTTGTGCTGCAAGGCGCGCAAAAGATCAACAACCTGTGCCTGCACGCTCATATCAAGTGCAGAGGTCGGCTCGTCCAGAAGAATAAAACGCGGATGCAATATAATCGCACGCGCAATCGCAATACGCTGACGTTGACCGCCGGAAAATTCATGCGGATAGCGGTAGCGCATTTCAGGATCAAGATTCACTTCTTTTAACGCATCAACCACTCGCGCTTCACGTGCATCACGGGACAGTTGCGGCTCATGAATACCAAGTCCTTCAGCAATAATTTCACTCACCGACATACGTGGAGACAAGGCGCCGAACGGATCCTGAAACACAATCTGTATATGACGGCGCAAAGGAAGCATCTGCCGGAAACTGTAATTGCTGATTTCCTTACCTTCAAAACGGATCACGCCTTCGGACGAAATCAGCCGGGCAAGCGCCAGTCCAAGTGTTGTCTTGCCCGAACCCGATTCGCCGACAATGCCAAGCGTCTGGCCGGCACGCAGTGTGATATCCACATCTGTTACGGCCTTTACATGATCCACCGTGCGGCGCAAAAAACCCTTCTTAACCGGAAACCAGACACAAATCCCCTTGCCTTCCATCACCACCGGCGCGTTTCTGTCCGTTTCAGGCGGTTTTCCCTTTGGCTCGGCAGCCAGCAGCTTTTTGGTATAGGCGTGTTGCGGATTGGCAAAAATCTCCCTGACCGTTCCCGCTTCAACAATATGCCCGTCAGTCATCACACAGACACGGTCAGCGATCTTGCGCACAATACCAAGATCGTGGGTGATGAACAACATCGCCATCTTCCGGTTTTTCTTCAAACCGGCCAGAAGTTCCAGAATCTGTGCCTGCACTGTCACATCAAGTGCTGTTGTCGGTTCATCTGCAATCAGCAGAGAAGGATTATTGGCAAGCGCCATGGCAATCATCACCCGCTGGCGTTGACCGCCCGACAACTGGTGGGGAAAAGAATCAAGCCGCTTTGCCGGCTCATGGATGCCGACCTGTGTTAACAGTTCAACCGTGCATTCACGAGCGGCTTTTCCCGGCATTCCCTGATGAATCTTCAGAATTTCGCCGATCTGCCGCCCAACCGTATGCAACGGATTAAGTGAAGTCATCGGCTCCTGAAAAATCATCGAAATAGCATTGCCCCGCACCTTGCGCAAGGCATTCTCACCAGAGGACAGCAGGTTTTTGCCATCAAACATAACCATACCGGAAGGATGGCTTGCCATCGGGTAAGGCAAAAGCTTGAGGATGGAAAGCGCAGTAACAGATTTTCCCGATCCGGATTCTCCCACAAGCGCTACCGTCTCCCCTTGCATAATATCAAAAGATACCCGATCAACAGCCAGTGCTTCCTGGCCATCCTGCCGGAATATAACTGAAAGATCATGAACCGAAAGAAGCGCTGTCATTGAAAAGTCTTTCCCGGATCAAATGCATCGCGTGCCGCCTCGCCGATAAAGGCAAGCAGAGAAAGCATCAATGCAATAGTGACAAAGCCCGTAATGCCAATCCACGGCGCGGTCAGGTTATTGGTTGCCTGGCGCATCAGTTCTCCCAGCGAAGCCGACCCCGGCGGCAGACCAAACCCCAGAAAATCAAGTGATGTCAGCATTGAAATGCCTGCTGTCAGCAAAAACGGCAGATAAGTAATAGCGGCAACCATCGCATTGGGCAGAAGGTGGCGGATCATGATTGTATGGTTTGGCACACCAAGGGCGCGCGCCGCATTGACATATTCAAAATTGCGCGCCCGCAAAAATTCTGCACGGACAACACCGACCAGCACGACCCATTGAAACAGCAGCATAATCACCAGCAGAACCCAGAACCCTTGTGCAAACACCGCAGCCATAATAATCAGAAGATAAAGGGTGGGCACGGATGACCAGATTTCAATAAAACGCTGAAACAGAAGATCAACCCAGCCGCCGGAATAACCCTGCACAGCACCGGCCGCAATCCCGATAACAGCCGAAAAAAACGTCAGGACAAGCGTAAAGGCAATGGATACCCGGAAGCCATAAAGAACACGCGCAAAAATATCCCGCGTCTGGTCATCGGTGCCAAGCAGATTCCAGTTGGCAAAACGGCAGTTGGGGTCTGCTGCCCCCCCGGGATAAAGGGCGCAGCGTTCTGCCCTGCCTTGCAGCCAGAACGGCGGGGTGAGGGCGCGGGTATTTTCGCTTGGTGTATTGTAGGAGTAGCGGATCAGCGGCCAGATTGCCCAGCCATGTTTTTCAATTTCATCCTGAATATAAGGATCACGGAAATAGGCCGAAGCCAGTTTGCCGCCAAATTTTTCATCCGGATAATTGAAGAAAACCGGAAACAGCAATTCCCCTTTATAGGATGCAATAATGGGCCGGTCATTGGAAATCAGCTCGGCCGAGAAAGAAAAAAGGCAAAGACAAAGAAAAGCCCAGAGAGACCACCAGCCTCGGCGATTAGCCTTGAAATTGCGCCAGCGGCGCTGGTTGAGCGGTGAAAGAAACGGGCGCTTTTTATACAGTCCGCCAGTTCTGCCATTCATCAGACATCCCTCCGCTCAAAATCAATTCTGGGATCGACCAGCGTATAGGTCAGGTCGGAAATGAGTGTCACCACAAGACTGATCAGCGAAAAGATATAAAGAGAACCGAAAACAACCGGATAATCACGTGAAATAATCGATTCATAACTCAGCAATCCTATGCCGTTCAAGGAATAAAGCATTTCAAGCAGTAATGAACCGGTAAAAAATGAAGCAACAAAAGCACCTGGAAAACCGGCAATGACAACAAGCATCGCATTGCGGAAAATATGGCCATACAACACGCTGCGCTCACTTAAACCCTTGGCGCGGGCCGTTACCACATATTGCTTGCGGATTTCTTCCAGAAAACAATTCTTGGTAAGCAGTGTCACAGTTGCAAAAGAAGAAAGCACCATTGCCGTTATCGGCAAAGCAAGATGCCAGAAATAATCAAGTATTTTGCCGGCGGGCGATAACTCGCTGAAATTATCCGAGACAAGATGCCCAAGCGGAAACCAGTTGAAGAACGAACCACCGGCAAAAAATACCATAAGCATGATACCGAACAGAAAACCCGGAATAGCATAACCGATGATGATGATGCCGCTTGTCCAGATATCAAATTTTGAGCCATCCCTGACAGCCTTGCGGATACCAAGCGGTATGGAAATAATATAAGAGATGAGCAACTGCCACAAACCAAGCGAAATTGATACCGGTAATGCCTGGCCGATCAGTTCCAGAACAGAACGCCCCTTGAAATAAGACTGGCCAAAATCAAAACGCAGATAGTTCCACAACATTTGCAGATAGCGTTCAAGCGGTGGTTTATCGAAGCCGAACTGTTTTTCCAGGCTGGCGATAAAATCGGGATCAAGGCCCTGCGCACCACGATATCTGGAATTGATTGCTCCACCGTCTGCACCCAGCGCATCAGGTGAAATGCCCATATCGCCGCCGCCGGAAATATTCCCCAGCGCATTCCCGCCGGTACCCTGCAACTGGGCGATAATATTTTCAACCGGGCCACCCGGCGTAAACTGGACAATAATAAAAGTAACGGTCAAAATTCCGAGAAGTGTAGGAATAATCAGCAGCAGACGACGTAAAATATAGGCTCCCACTCTTTACGCCCCCTTTTTGCGTTTCGATATTGCTCTCCGCTTCCGAATCGGCTGACAACCGCACTGCCTGACCGGTTAACCTGACCATTCTGGCGAAATAATGGTAAATAAAATATAAAACACGGCCGATCAACACCGGGACAGCCTGAAACTGTAAATTCTCTAGCGTCTGTTGAGGACGGCTTCCCTTGCAGGATCAACCCACCAGGAATAGAGATCAACTCCGACATGAACCGGCTGTTTTTCAGGTATGCCGAATTTGTCCCAATAAGCGATATTCAACTGCGGCTGCCCCCAGTTGGGAACAGAATAATAATTCCACAGCAAAACCCGGTCGATTGCCTGGCTGGTTGCCACCACTTCCTCACGTGTCCGGGCGTGAACCAGATGATCAATCAGCTTGTCAAGCGCCGGATTTCTGATACCGGCAACATTGCGGCTACCGGGCCTGTCCGCAGAAACAGAGCCGAAATAATCCATTTGCTCATTGCCAGGAGAAGAACTCTGCACCATCGGCAGGACGATAATATCAAAATCAAAATTGTTGCTCCGGTTCTGATACTGGGAACTGTCAATTGTACGCATTTTCGCATCAATACCAAGGCGCCTCAGACTGGCGATGTAAAAAGAGGTTGCACGCTCAAGCGCCGGAGCAGGAAAGAGAAACTCAACCACAAACGGATTGCCCTGCCTGTCCACCAGCCTGTTATTTGCAAGCCGCCAGCCAGCCTGCTGCAACAAATCCATCGCTTCGCCAAGATATTTTCTGCTGTCTTGTGCCGTATTGTAAACCGGTAATTGAAAAGGTTCAGTAAAAAGCTCTGCCGGCACTTCACCGCGCACCATTTCCAGTATCTCGCGTTCACGCCCTGCCGGTATGCCGCGTGCAGAAACAGTCTGATTCCCGTAATAGCTTGTCAACCGCCGGTATTTTCCGAAATAGATTGTGCGGTTGATTGTTTCAAAATCAAATGCCAATGTCAGCGCCTTGCGCACCCGCACATCAGCAAATTTTGCCAGTCGGGTATTGAAAAAATAAGCCTGATAACGCCCGCTGTAATCAGGATAAGATGCTTTTTTGACATTCCCTCCTGTTACAGCAGGAAAATCATAGCCCTGCACCCAGCGTTGAATAACATTTTCTGTCCGATAATCCGATAATCCGCCTTTTTTAAAAGCTTCCCACTCAGCATTGGCATCCAGAAAGTAAGTGTATTTTATCCGGTCGAAATTATAACGGCCAATATTTTGCGGCAGAGCATTGCCCCAGGCATTTTCTACCCGTTTCCAGACAATAGTCTTCCCCGGCTCAAAACGTTCTATCCGGTAGGCACCCGAACCGAGCGGAATTTCCAGCGTAGGTTTGGCAATATCCCGCTTTTTACCATTTTTATCCTTCCCTTCCCACCAGTGCCTCGGCAGCACCACAAGATCTCCCATGATTTTAGGAAGTTCGCGGTTTCCCTTGCTTTTGAAAACAAATTTCACGTCATGAACACCGGTAATCTCTGCCCGGTCAACCGCAGCATAATAAGACCGGTAATAGGGAGAAATCTTTCTCAAAACTTCAAAGGACCAGGCCACATCTTCAGCCGTGACAGGTTTGCCATCATGCCAGTGCGCGTCGGGATCAAGTCGGAATTTAACCCACGCATCGTCATCCGGTATCTGAATGGCAGAAGCAATATTTGCATAAGAGACACTATCCTCATCAAGAGATTGCTCCATCAGCGTATCATAGAGAAGACCGCCCCCGAAGGGCACCAGGCCGGGTGACGGCGCTGCACCTTCAACAATATAGGGATTAAGGCTGTTGAAAGAACCGAGCGCAATCCGGTTGAGGGTGCCGCCTCTGGGCGCATCAGGACGGACATAAGCATAGCGGGTGAAATGATTTCCGTATTTTGACGGTTCAGCCAAAGTTGTCCAGGTTTGCCATTCTGCCTCCCCGGCTCTTGCCGCAGGCACAGGCCAAACAGCGCAGGATATGACAATAACAGCCCAGACAACATACATTCCCATACTCCCGGAGACAAAGGCGCAATACCAGCAAAATTTTCTTGTAATAAAGTTTGTTAAATGCAGATCATAGATTGTTTCATTTCAATGAACCATTGTTTTTTGCCTTTCCTGCCGACGGTAAGGCAGCGGGCTTATCTGAAAGTGAATTAAGATAAAGGATAACATCCGCCCGCTCCTGTTCGTTTTTAATACCGGCGAAGGACATGATCGTACCTTGGACAAGGCGATCCGGTGCAGCCAGATAAGCATCCAGTGCAGCCAGATCCCATATGTGCCCCTGTTTCGCAAAATTCTGCATGGCCCGGGAATAGCTGAAATGACTGGCTGAGGCAGCAGGCCGTCCGACAATATGCCATAAATTCGGACCAATGCGGTCAGGCCCATTCTGAAAGGCGGTATGGCAAGGAGCACACTGACTGAAAATCTTTATCCCCTGCCCTTTATCCGCCTTTTGCAAGCGTCCGGCGAATGCAAAATGTATCGGCGGCGTTGCAGTTCCGGTTTGCTTCAGATCATCACCTGCCGCTATATCATAGCCAGGTTTATCCGGCGCCGGAACAGAATAAAGCGCATTACTGCCATAAAAAACAAACATCAGCACCACAACCCAGACAAGGCCGGCCACAAGCAGACGGTTGAAAAATGATATTCTGAAGCAATGTGCAGACATAAATATCAGCCTCTGAATTTTTGTGAGTCCTGGAGCATTTTACAGCAGATGAAGATATCTGCTGTAAAATGCTCCAAAACCTTTGCCTGTAATATCTGCAATCCTTATATCCTTGTGAAGATAGATTTTATTTCGGATACGCCCATGTCACTTCATTGTCTTATTATTATTCCTGCCCGTATGGCCTCAACACGTTTGCCCGGCAAGCCGCTTGCCGATATTAATGGGCGGGCGATGATTGTTCACGTGGCCCAACGCGCCTCAGCAACGAAACTGGGCCGTACCATTATCGCAACTGATCACGCAGATATAAAAGCCGTTGCTGAAGCATACGGGTTTGAAGCAATCATGACACGAGATATACATGAATCCGGTTCCGACCGCATTTACGAAGCATTGACAAAAATTGATCCCGATGGCTATTTCGATGTTATCATCAATGTGCAGGGTGACTTGCCAACCATCAGTCCGGCAGATATTACCCGTGCGCTCAAGCCTCTGGCCGATGGTCCCGCAGATATCGCAACCCTTTGTGCCGAAATTACCCGCGAGGAAGAAAAAAACAATCCCGATGTCGTAAAAGTGGTAGGCACACCACTTGGCGATAACCGGCTGCGCGCCCTCTATTTCACACGGACAGCAGCACCCTACGGGCCAGGACCGCTCTACCACCATATCGGGCTTTATGCCTACCGCCGCAAGGCACTTGAGCGGTTTGTCTCGCTTGGCCCCTCAACACTCGAAAAGCGCGAAAAACTTGAACAGCTGCGCGCCCTGGAAAATGGTATGCGCATTGATGCAATGATTATCAAAACTGTTCCGCTTGGCGTTGATACGGATAAGGATCTGGCCCGCGCCCGCACAATGCTTGCAAAGTGAGCCTCTTATGGAAAAAACCAACAGAATTGCGTTTCAGGGAGATTACGGCGCCAACTCAGATACGGCTTGCCGTAATATGTTTCCTGATATGGAGCCGCTGCCATACATGGCATTTGAAGATGTTTTCAAAGCCGCTCAATCCGGCGAAGCCGACCTTGCAATGATCCCGATAGAAAATACACTTGCAGGCCGGGTCGCTGATATTCACCACCTTTTACCGCAATCAAGCCTTTTTATTATCGGAGAATATTTTCTGCCCGTTCATTTTCAGCTTATGGTGCTGCCAGGCGTCAAAAAAGAAGAGATCAAAACCGTGCACAGTCATATCCACGCTCTTGGTCAATGCCGCAACATCATCCGTGATAGCGGCTGGAAAGCTGTTGTGGCAAGCGATACAGCGGGAGCAGCCAGGCTTGTAGCCCAGACCGGTGACAGATCAATGGCAGCGCTTGCCCCTTATCTTGCTGCCGGACTTTACGGACTGGATATTTTACAGGAGAATGTTGAGGACTCTCCTGAAAACATAACCCGTTTTATTGTGCTTTCCCGCGAGGAAAAGCGTCCTGTATGCCCGCAAAATGGAGAAAAGATCATCACCAGCCTGCTTTTCCGTGTACGTAACCTGCCGGCAGCTCTTTACAAGGCGCTTGGCGGTTTTGCCACCTGCGGTATCAATATGACCAAACTGGAGAGCTATCAAATTGGCGGATGTTTTCAGGCAACACAGTTTTATGCAGATATAGAAGGTCATCCTGAAAACTGCCTGGTAAAACTTGCATTGGAAGAACTCGCCTTCTTTTCACGGGAATTACGCATTACCGGCGTCTATCCGGCAAGCACTTTCCGTCAGAATAAAAATTCAACCTGAACTGCGGATTGCGCTTTATTGTTTGCCGGATAAATGCAAAATTTTCGATTTATGCCGCATCCGATTGCATGTCCCCGGTTTCTGTATGCCTGCAAGCGTTAAATGTTCCGTTTGACGGCAAAATGCTTCACATCACTTCCAGATAAAAAACGCCCTCATGTCTTTTGCCGGCGATGCCCCCATAAACAGCTTGCTGTCTTTAAAACAAGGTTCACCCCTTACAACCGATAATACCAGTTTATCCAGCCCTTTTATCAAATAATGCCCGGTAACGGGTCAGGAGCATGTCCTGCACACTTTTTTCATATGGCTGGCGCTGACCGAATCCCCACACAGGCCCCGGCCAGTTTGCATCTCCTGAATTGCGGGCGACAATATGAACATGCAACTGACGCACAACATTGCCCAGCGCACCTATATTGATTTTGCCGCAGCCTGTCTCTTCCTTCAGCGCATCAGCCGCATTGCTGATTTCTGCACAGAGCTGCATCCGGTCTTTCACACACAACTGATGAAATTCTTCTGTAGCGGCGACACGCGGCGCAAGAACAAGCCACGGCCAACGCCTGTCATTCATCAAATACATATCTGAAAGTGGCAAGGCAGATATAAAAACTGTATCTTCCTGCAAACGAGGATCAAGGATAAAGGCTTCTGTCATAAGCACAACTCCTGGCAGTTATAAAAGCGGCAGCCTGTTTCTGACAAAAACAGTGCCCGGTCAAAAACCGGAAGCATTGTTCCGGTCAATCAAAATCGAAACAGATTTAGCAGTTTTTTTAATCTCCGGCTTGCTTTTTCTATTCAAATTAGCGATATGAACAGCGGGAGGCTGGTGGTGGACGAGCCGCTCGCCAACCGGGTCAGATCCGGAAGGAAGCAGCCCTAACGAGTTCCGGCACGGGTCATTGTGCCAGCCTCCTGCCTGTTCACGATTTTTATCAACCAGTTCAAAAGGTGAGATAACCGGACAAGAAACAGAAAATCCGGGAACAGGTGGAACTGATGCAGACTGGTTTTACAGACAATACAGGCTTTACTTCGGAAACTGGATGAACGGTATGGAAACGAAAACGGCAGAAAAAGCCTATCACGTTCTTGCCCGTAAATACCGTCCGCAGGATTTTTCCGGTCTGATCGGCCAGGAGCCGATGGTTCGTACACTGACCAACGCATTTGAGGCAGGCCGTATTGCTCAAGCGTGGATGCTGACCGGTGTGCGTGGCGTTGGAAAAACAACAACTGCGCGTATTCTGGCGCGCGCACTCAATTACAAGACCGACCAGATCGACCGGCCGATGATTGACCTCAGTGTGCCAGGGGAGCATTGCCGGGCCATCATGGAAGGTCGCCACATTGATGTGGTTGAAATGGATGCGGCTTCCCATACCGGCATTGATGACATACGTGAAATTATCGAACAGATACGTTATCGCCCGGTATCAGCACGTTACAAGGTTTATATTATTGACGAGGTGCATATGCTTTCCACGCAAGCGTTCAACGGCTTGCTGAAAACGCTTGAGGAACCGCCGCCGCACGTCAAATTCATTTTTGCAACGACAGAAATCCGTAAAGTTCCGATTACTGTACTGTCACGTTGTCAGCGTTTTGATCTGCGCCGGATTGATTCAGCAACACTGACACGGCATCTGAAAAAGATTTCCGAGGCTGAAAAGATCAAAGTCGAAGAAAACGCCCTTGCCATGATCGCCCGTGCAGGAGAAGGTTCGGTGCGTGATGCATTGTCTATTCTGGATCAAGCCATTGCCCACGGTCACGGGGAGGTGGAAAGCACCGCAGTGCGCACAATGCTCGGCCTTGCCGACCGGGCGCGGATTATTGATCTTTTTGAACAAATCATGAGCGGAGAGATTGCTGCTGCCCTGCGGGAATTCAAAAATCTTTATGATGCTGGCGGCGACCCGCTGGTGATCATAAATGAACTTGCCGACTTCAATCATCTGGTAACGCGGCTGCGATTTACGCCGGAGCTTGCTGATGATGTTTCCCTTGCAGAAGAGGAGCGGCAGCGTGGACTTGCTTTTTCAGAGAAACTTTCGATCCGCGTTCTTTCACGAAGCTGGCAGATGCTTCTGAAAGGAATTGCAGAGGTTGAAAATGCGGCGCGTCCTCTTGCAGCGGCCGAGATGCTGCTGATCCGTCTTTCACATGCTGCTGATCTGCCAACTCTTGATGAAGCGCTGGAAGCAATCGCCGACAAGCCGGCGGAGAAAATTATTTCCGTGTCTTCAGCACCAGCGCATTCCCCTGTTTCTGTCAATGCGCCATCTGTTTTGCCGGCTTCAAACGGCGGCCCGGTTTTGCCTGCCCGGACATCTGCTGCCGATAGTATTCTGACAGCCTCCCCGCCTGGCGAGGAAAAAAAGCACCGGCTTGAAAATTTGAATGATCTTGTTCTGCTTGCTGAAAAAAAAAGTGAACTCCAGTTCAAATTCATGCTTCGGGAATATATTCGCCCTGTATCTTTCACACCTGGGCAGATTGAATTTGTGCCGGCAAAAGAAGCACCGCGCAATCTCGCCCAGCACATTACCAGAAAACTTTATGAATGGACAGGCGAACGCTGGATTATCAACGTTGTTGATGAAGGTGGCGGCATAACTATCGCTGAAGAGGAGAAATTAAAACGGGATGCTCTTTTATCTGATGCAGAAAGTGATGAGGATGTTGCTGCAATCCTGGATTTTTTTCCCGGATCAAAGGTTGTCGATGTGCGTTTTAATGGACAGGATGATGAACTGACAATGGGAATGGACATGTCAACCTTTACCCCGGAAACAACGGATGAAGATAAAAATGACACAACATTCTGAAAAGATATATAAAAATTTTGCAGCCAAATGCGATGTTTAACGTCTGCAAACAAGTGCAAAAAGAAAGAAGCAAGAGCGTTCGGCCTGGCGTGATCAAAAGCGAAAATGCTCTACTCCCAAAAAGGAGCCTCTAATGCGTGATATAATGGGTATGATGAAAAAAGCCAAAGAGATGCAGGCTAAAATGCAGGAAATACAGGAAGAGATTGCCAATCTGGAAGTGGTGGGCGCATCAGGCGCCGGTCTTGTCACTGTCACATTGAACGGACAGGGAAACCTCAAGGCCATCAAAATCGATCCTTCCCTGATCAAACCGGAAGAAAGTGAAATTCTTGAAGATCTGATCATTGCCGCCCATAACGAGGCCAAGACAAAGATTGAAACAGCCATAGCAAAAAAAACGCAGGACATGACGGCCGGCCTGCCAATTCCTCCTGGCTTTCAATTGCCGTTTTAAGTGAAAATATAATAAAGTGATTTTTTATTCTTCATGCTTTTTTACAAGCATAAAATAAAAAACTGTACAATCTTTATGAGCGGATCAGCTGGCGCAACCTGTCCACTATATTTTTTTCTGAAGCAGGAGCCGGTGCAACTGTCATCCTTTTTCTGAAAGGCCACATTTTTTCTGCCTGTAAAAAGACCGGGCCTGCTTTACCGCATCAGCCCGATGATGGACAATCTGTTGTTTTTCTGCCTTCTGTTCGGTGCTCACACTTACGTTGCCTATAATTGGCGGTATTTTTGCACAGAAGAAGCTATCATTGTTGCTTTTGCACAGACTCAGGGCAATGTATCCGCTTGCAGCCTATGCGCCCAGCTCTTTCATTACCGGCATCATCTATAGTGGATAGGATATCTGCACGAAGCCGTCGCGCCAACCGTGGCTTGACCATAATAATTACCGCCATTACAATTTTGCAGCTTCTGTTTGTCAACAATATCCGGCAATTGACATTGGCCCTTTTTATTGCCGGGCAGCATACCTGCCAGCTCATTATCATTCCCATAAAACCGGCTGAAAAGCTGCTCCTTTGCTCTGCAAATACCTTACAGTCTCATTATTAACGGGCACTGCCTTGTTTTACGTGGCTACTATTTCTTCAACAACCGTATCAACCTGCCTGGGAACAGAGTGGATGAGTTGAAGAAAGATAACGGGAAGAAGTTGAAGGAGATGATTTCCTTCGCCAGTATCCTCCATACTATCCAAGATAAGGCGAATGAACCTGAACAGGTCAATGAAGAAAAAATACGGGATTATCGCCGTTTTTTCCGCAGCATCCACAACATTATAAAAAGATGTTCTGTTTCTGTGAAACAAGAACTGGATGGACCGGAAAGAAAAAATGTTCGCAGTCATTAAAACCGGGGGCAAGCAGTATCGCGTTATCGCTGGTGAGCTTGTCAAGGTTGAAAAAGTTGCCGGAAATACCGGTGATATTGTTGAATTTACAGAA
>Ga0153940_1001123_pt1 | contig 12420 bp, 12 predicted proteins | sample TSNJ024MetaG_FD_104736 | JGI IMG/M metagenome (GOLD analysis project Ga0153940, IMG submission 104736) | Attine ant fungus gardens microbial communities from New Jersey, USA - TSNJ024 MetaG | ecosystem: Host-associated > Fungi > Mycelium > Unclassified | place: USA: New Jersey, Brendan T. Byrne...
TCTGTGGATGACATGTTTTCCGGGAATTCATCCTGCGTATAAAATGGCTCTTCCATCTTAATCTACCCCCAATTAAATAATGTTTTATCCTATATATTCACCAGAACTTTCACGAATAATGAGTTCATAGTTCAGAACTTCATTATAGGCTGCCGGTTTATTTCCGTGGATCAGATCGAGCAGCTGTTCGGCTGACCGGGTACCAGCAGGGTCACAATGGGGATTAGAACCAGCCGGACGACACTAAGCTTGTAAAGCTTCGGCATTACCAGCATTGCCTTGGGAATCTGTCTGCCCCAGATATACGCCCAGCACCAGCATGGCCCAGGGATCGTTCAGGGCGGAAATACCTTTTACGGTATTCTGGATAACGGAAGGGAGTTTTGCGCCGAGACCGGTCACGAACAACAGCACACCGGCGATCGGACCGATGGAGATGGGGTTCAGCAGAATCTACCTGATGTCCATTCTGGCTTTGCCGCGGCTGCGAACGGATGAACCGTAAGTCCATTACAGCAGATTCAGCAGGGCAACAAAGCCTACCAGGAAAAACACCGCGTCATCGCCGCGTTGGTGCGGGTGCCGGTTTCTCTGCCCGCATACAGGATAGCTTCATTGCCGAGATAGTAGGCCATCATATAAGCTTTCGTTTCCGGCAAAAGCTGCTTTATGTGCCGCAAGAGCTCTTCATAATTCTTCAGCAGTTGGACAGTGGAAATGCCCTCTCGGTTATCCTGCAGCTCCAGCTTGCCATAGTCAACCAAAGCAACTCTTCTCATATTGTTACTCCTTCCTTAGACCGACATGCCTTCGCGGCAGCGGCTGTTATCTTTATTCAAAATCCATTTGATGAATGCTTGCTCCAGACCCGGTCATATCGGGTCTGGGAGATATTCTATTATTCATAGTGACGCTTCCCGTCCGCACCGATATGCCATCTGCTGAACCACTGGTTCCAGAAAGTGCAGCTTTCGTCGTAGGTGTGTACATGATGCTTCATGGAGACCCAGGCGTAACGAACCCAGGGAGTACCATCCGCATCCTTCCAGACGTAGTTATTGTAGCGGCCTTCTTTGTAAATTTCAGTAGCGCGATTCATCCGCACATCCCGGACGGTTTCTTCTGTGGCGAAACCGTTGCGCACTAGCCACATATCGATCTGGGCAGTAACGGGATTGTCCTGGGAGATCAGGTAGTTCCACAGCTCGAACTGACCGGTGGTCATAAAGGCGGGGAGGGGGTTGGTGCCAGTATGTTCTCTGATCTGCAGGCGGCCGGAGGTGGCACCCACAGCCGCAAACCGGTCAGATAGGTCGGTACTGCCAAGGAAATTCGTCATCATGCAGCCCATGGAGTGACCGGTAACATAGATCCGGCTTTCATCTACGGGGAACTCGGCAATCACACGATCCATCAGTTCATTGGCATAGGCTTTATCTGTGTAAGCCACATCCTCATCAAAGAAGGCCCACAAGGGACGGTAGGCAAAGGCAATGCCGTAACTCAGTTCGTTGTGCATCGGTGTCAGGCCGCTTTCAGGATAGACAATGATGATGCCTTCCTGATCGGCAAGCTTGTACCACATACCGTTGGCCATCATGTTCCGCATAGACTGGGAAGCGCCGTGATAGGCCAGCACCATAGGCCGCTTCTTGTCGCCGTCTCGGTATGCCTTGGGAACATAGACCAGATATTCCCGGTCGATTCCGTTGGAATCGGTGAAGTGGTGGTGCTCCGCACCGATATCTTCCGCCTCAGTACGGAGGCTGATCATGTTGGAAAGAGGGCCCATGCCGTAGCGGTAATACTGTTTCAGGAAATTGTAAATGGCATCGGTGGTAGCAGGGCTGGCATAGTCGTAGCTCTTTTCCTGAACGGCCACCTTCAGGATTCTTCCTTCCGGGGTATATTCCGTCTCGCCGTTCTGGGGATACACGGTGCCGTAGATTTCGTCTTTTTGAGGTTCACCGGCCTTTTCTGCGTTCATCCAATAACCGATCATGGTCTCAGTCCGGGCATCGATGGTCTCGGACGCGAACCAGACAGGAATGGGGATGTTCCGATAGGGAGCACACAGGGTTTCTGCGGCAGGATTATAGGGGTCGGGAATGATATAGCTCTTGGTTTCATATTCCCTGCGGTAGGCATCCTCTACGCTGCCTGCGTCCAGAAACGCGGCAGCGGCAGTGTGCAGGGGATCCTCCATGGCGATCTTATGCAGGATCACACCAATGGCGCCGTAACCGACGATATAGGGGGAGAAAGCAGCCAGAATGTAGCGGCCCAGCTTGGCGGCACTCACGGCGGCCTTCAGATAGGGCTCTTCCTCTTCCGGAGTTCCCCACTTGTCGGCAGCGGGTTCCGCGACGAACAGGCAGAAGTGCTCGGCATCGGCCTTGTCCATCCAGCCGCTTTCTTTTAAGAATGGAATGGTCTGCTTTCCTTCCGGCACATTCAGGATCACCAGTGCGGTACCCTGGGGGGTATCCTGAGAAATGTAATATTTTGCGGTCCGCTCCTGACCATTCACCAGAACCTGAAGCTCCAGTAGTCCCTGCCACAGCATGGGGATGACCGTATTGCTGTTTTTGGTGGCGGAGATGCGCTCTGACATGACCTTTTCCAGGTTATCCGCAGTAAGCTCCGGCAATTTCGTGATTTGATATGTATCTTTCATGTGCTTTCTCCTCGTAGCAGACCTCACTTGGGGATACTATGGATTATCCATTGAATCGTGGGAACGTTTACATGACACTTTTGCTTTATTATAAACGGCGTGTAAAAACGTGTCAATGGTGTATTTCAACAAAGTAATTAGAGTATTATCGACATTCCGAACAAAATCAAAAATATACAGAAACGTTTTCATGCGATGTATAACCAAAATGCGCAGATTTCCAGTTTTTGAGAGCAAGAAAACACCCTATGCCTGTTTTCTGGACAAAGGGTGTTTCGAATTTAGGCTTACAGATTGCGGTTACCGACAAAGTCACCGGAGCTTTCACGGATTACCAATTCATAGTTCAGCACATCCCGGCTGGCTACCTGGGTCTTTCCGGCAATGAGATCCAGCAGTTTTTCGGCGGTTCGTACACCAATCTGATGCTTGGGCTGTCGTACGGTGGTAAGGGCGGGGCTGAACAGAGCGGCTAGCTCTACATCGTCAAAGCCGGAAACGGCCACATCCTCCGGAACCTTCTTTCCGAAATCGTTCAGGGCGCGGATAGCGCCGATGGCCATGGTATCGCCGCTGGCAACAACCGCGCTGAATTTACAATCCCGATCCCGGAGCAGAGAAGAAACGGCATCGTATCCTCCCTGGACACTGGGAATGCAGTTGACAATCAGGTTCCGGTCCACGGATAGGCCCCGTTCTTTCAGGGTTCCCAGATAACCGTTGATACGGTCCTGATAAATGGGGACATCTGCCGAACCGGCGAGATAACAGATTTTTTTGTGCCCCAAATTCAGCATATAGCTGGTAATATCCTTAATTGCCTTAATATTATCGATGGTAACATTGGGCACCGTGTTATCCGCAAAGTCCCGGATACCGATCACAATTGGATACTGTGTGGTGAGTTGCTTCAGTTCATCTTTGGGAATTCCAATGGAGAAGGTGATAATACCATCTACCAGCTTCTGGGAAAGCATATCATAGCATTTGGACTCAATGGAGTGGTCACCATGGGAGTCTACCAGCAAAATGGTATAGTTGTTTTTGTCTGCGACATTTTCAATTCCGGACAGAATCTCCGCAAAGAAGGGATTTCCGATTTCCGGAAAGATCACCAGGATCATTTTTGTTTGTTGAGCACGAAACTGCTGCGCGAGCCTGTTAGGGTGGTAATCCAGTTTCTGGATTGCTTCCTCAATTCTGGCTCTGGTTTCGGGCAGAACATTGGATGCTCCCTGAATCACACGTGATACCGTGGATATGGAAACACCAGCTTCTTTTGCTACATCATGGATGTTGGCCATGAAATCACCCCGTTTTTCTTCGTTCATTGTGTTTTAATGGTAACATTTTCATGTAAGAAAGTCAATGGAAAGAATGCTTGCGATAACATTTTCATAAAATAATCTTTTTAGAGCGTGTTCAGGTATCATTGTTTTGTTTTATGCCACAAAATGGAATCCAGCAGGTGTATTGTGCAAAAAGTATAAATTCGATGTTAAATATTGTTGAACTTTGATAATTGCATTTCTGAAATTTGATGATAGAATAGTAGGTGTAAACAGCACGAATAAACTGCGCCACACAATCATCCCCAATATCAGGTTGATTTTATTTTTGCAGTTTCGTGAAAACGTTCCCACGAAAACCCAAAGCGTCATGTGCCCGCCCCGCCAGGGTATTATGGAAAGTCATCCTACAGGGAGAAAACCACATTCGGTTTGTTTAAGCTGTAGGAAGGTAAAGAATCGCGATTTCAGCAAAGCCCAGCAAGAATCCGCAACCCCTGTAAAAACCGAAAGGAGAAACAACAATGAAAAAGACAACAAAACGCGTATTGGCCCTGTTGTGCGCCCTTGTCGTGTGCCTGTCCATGGCAGCATGCGGTGGCCCCGCACCCGCACCCTCCGGCAACGGCTCCAATGATTACACCAAGGTCGTCATCGCCGGTGCTTCCGACCCCGGCAACTATCTGCCCTTTAATGCAGATAACTCCGTCCGTGACACCTATTCTGTTTATTTCTATGAGCGGCTCTTCCGGATTTTCGACGCCGCTGACGGCCTGACTCCTGTTCTGGCTACCGGCTACGAGCGCATTGAAGAGGGTGTCTACCGTGTCACCATCCACGATGATATCTATGACTATGCCGGTGAACACGTCACCGCCAGCGACGTCGCTTTCTGCATCAACACCATCATCAAGAACGGTGAGCGCACCAACTCCATGGGCGAAGTTCAGCGCTTTGAAGTGGTGGACGACTATACCGTCGACATCATCATTCAGCCTGACCTGCTGGGTGCCTTTGAAAAATGTGTCACCTCTTGTGACATCGTTTCCCAAAAGACCTACGAAGCCAGCAAGACCGGCTTCTCCTCCGATCCTGTCGGCACCGGCCCCTACTACATCAGCGAGTGGCTCCCCGGCGCTTCCATTACCTTCCTGAAGAACGAAAACTACTGGGCCAAGGACAAGGGCTTCAACAACCAGAACTGTGACGAGATCGAGGTCAAGTTCATCGCTGAGCCCTCCCAGGTCGCCGTCGAGCTGGAGACAGGCGGCGTTGACTTTGCCTACAATGTCTCTTCCAAGGATGCCGATGCTTTCGTTGACAGAGAGGGCTTTGGCATCGTGGACACTGTCTTTGTTCAGGTCCGCTGCGTTGGCTTCAACTGTGACGAAAGCAACGTCTTCTCCAATCCTCTGCTGAGACAGGCTGTCTGCTATGCCATCGACCCTGCTGCCATCCTGCAGGGCGTGTATGACGGCAAGGGCGGCGTTGCCACCTGCCTGAGCGTTCCCGAGCCCGAAAGCGGCCTCGTTCTGGACTACGTTCAGTCCTGGAAGGACGAGCTGCCTTACCCTTATGACGTAGAAAAGGCCAAGGAGCTGATGGCCGAAGCCGGCTACCCCAACGGCGGTCTGAAGGTTCGCCTGATGGCCAAGGACATGCACGAGTACCGCTCCACCAGCGAGATCATCCAGGCTTACCTGGCCCAGATCGGCATCGAAGTAGAGATTCTCTGCTACGAAAACGCTCTGTATCAGACCTACCGTCTGGATCCCACCGCGTTTGACCTGTATCTGTGCCAGGTTGCCAATAGCAACACTCCTTATATGATCTGCGGCTGGAAGTGGAATCTGAATCAGAACCCTACCACCGGCAAGAACGTTCTGTTCCAGAGCGACGACAAGCTCCAGGAGCTGCTGGACACCGCTCTGGACATCGACACCCACAATGACGAGTCCGTTGCTGCTCTGCATGATTACATCATGGAAACCGCGGCCCTGTATCCCTACAACTACACTCTGAACAACTTTGTCCATGTAGATTCCATTGTAGAACCCGTCATTGCTCTGGGTATCACCTTCTACCCCAACATGAGCACCTTTAACAATCACGCCAGAAATGACTAATTTTGTTAATTTTGTGTAATATTAAGAGTGCGGGGAGTTCCCCTCCCCGCACCCACCTCTGTTTTTAAGAAACAGAGCTTCTGCCTTTTCGTAGTAAATTTGTTAGCAAGGAGGTAATTCTATGGCTAAATATATCTTAAAACGACTTTTGCTCATGATCCCCGTGATCCTGGGCGTTGCATTCCTGATCTTCGCCTTCATGTCCTTCACCCCCGGCGATCCCGCTGCCATCATTCTGGGCGGCAACGGCACCCCGGAAGAGATCGCCGCCCTGACCGAAAAGCTGGGCCTGAATGAGCCCTTTTTGACCCGCTTCTTTAAGTATATCAAGGGCATTGTCACCGAATTCGATTTTGGTACCTCCTACATCACCGGCAGAGATGTCCGGATGGACATTCTCCAGCGCTTCAGCTATTCCCTGCGCATTGCTTTGCTGAGTATGGTTTTTGCTCTGAGCTTCGGCATTCCCCTGGGAATCGTCGCAGCCGTCAACCGCAACACATGGAAGGATAACGCATCCATGTCCGTGGCGCTGCTGGGTGTCTCCATGCCCACCTTCTGGTTTGGCCTGATGCTTTCCATCATCTTTGCATTGAATCTTCGTTGGTTGCCTCCCAGCGGTGTTGGCAGTTTCAAACATTATATTATGCCCTGTCTGGCTGTCTCCATGGGCGGTATCGCCAGCATGGCGCGTCAGACCCGCTCCAGCATGCTGGAGGTTATCCGGGCCGACTACATCACCACCGCCCGAGCCAAGGGCCAGTCCGAGCGCGCTGTCATCTATAAGCACGCCCTGCGCAATGCCCTGATTCCCGTCATCACCCAGGCCGGTTCCGTCTTCGGCCTGCTGCTCTGCGGCACCCTGGTTTCCGAGACCGTGTTCTCCATTCCCGGCCTCGGCACCTACATGGTCACCGCCATTAAATCCCGTGACTATCCCTGCATCCAGAGTGCGGTCATCTTCATTTCCGTGGTATTCAGTCTGGTTATGCTGCTGGTCGACATTCTCTATGCCTGGGTCAATCCCCGCATCCGGGCACAGTTCAGCGATGGAGGTTAATTATGTCTGTACAGAAAGAAACTGTTAAGCGCAGCAAAAAAGAGTCCATGACTATCATCACCCTGCGCCGGCTGAAAAAGAACAAAACTGCTATAGCTGGTCTGATCATCCTGCTGATGGTGCTGATCATGGCTCTGATCGCTCCTTATGTCGCTCCCTACGACGAGACCCAGACGGACCTGTTCAATAACTTTGCCTCACCCAGTCTGGAGCATCCCTTCGGCACCGACGAACTGGGCCGTGATATCCTTAGCCGTCTGATGGTCGGCAGTAGAGATTCCCTGCGCATCGGCCTGATCTCCGTTGCCTTCTCCTCCGTTATCGGTATCGCGCTGGGTTCCGTTTGCGGTTACTTCGGCGGCAAAATCGATTCCGTCGTCATGCGTCTGATGGACATCTTCCAGGCCCTGCCGCCTCTGATCATGGCCATTGCCGTGTGCGCCGTTCTGGGTGCCGGCATCGATAACTGTATCATCTCCATTACCATCAGCGGCATACCGGGCTACGTCCGTATGGCCCGTGCTTCCGTCCTGAACATCCGCAAGATGGAATACCTGGAAGCCGCCACCGCCATTAACTGCACCGTTCCCCAGATCATCATCAAGCACATTCTTCCCAACGCTCTGGCTCCCCTGATCGTCCAGATCACCATGGGCGTTGCCACCAACATTCTGTCCGCGTCCAACCTGAGCTTTATCGGTCTGGGCGTTCAGCCCCCCAACCCTGAATGGGGCGCCATGCTGAGTGCCGGCAGAAACTACATCCGAAACTACCCCCACATGGTTATGTTCCCCGGCATCACCATCATGTTGTGTGTCCTGTCCTTGAATATGCTGGGCGATGGTCTGCGTGACGCACTGGATCCCAAACTGAAAGACTAAGAGGAGGAAAGTACAATGTCTGAAGAAATGAAAAAGGATAATGACGTTCTCCTCTCCGTAAAAGGTTTGGAAGTGGTCTACACCTCTGCCGGTGCTGTGGTTCACGCTGTCAACGGTGTCTCCATGGAAGTCAAGCGGGGCCAAAGCCTGGGCCTGGTTGGTGAGACCGGTGCCGGTAAGACCACCATCGCAAAGTCCATTCTGGGAATTCTGCCCGATCCCCCCGCAAAGGTTCTGGGCGGCGAGATCATCCTGGATGGCGAAGATCTGCTGAAGACCTCCGAAAAGGAGATGCGCAAGATCCGGGGCAAGAAGATCTCCATGATCTTCCAGGACCCAATGACTGCCCTGAACCCCCTGATGACCGTCGGTGATCAGATCGCGGAAGTCATCTCCCTGCATGAGCATTGCAGCAAGAAAGAAGCCATGGACAAAGCCATGGAAATGCTGGAAATGGTCGGTATTCCCGCAGAGCGTTATCCCGAGTTCCCCTATCAGTTCTCCGGCGGCATGAAGCAGCGTGTAGTCATCGCCATCGCGCTGGCCTGTAACCCCGAGCTACTGCTGGCTGACGAGCCCACCACCGCTCTGGACGTTACCATTCAGGCGCAGGTCATGGACATGATCGCAGATCTGCAGAAGAAGCTGAACACCGCCATGATTCTGATTACCCACGATTTGGGTATTGTGGCGGAGAGCTGCGATACTGTTGCCGTTATCTATGCCGGTGAGATCGTGGAGCTGGCCAGTAAGGAAGACTTGTTCCTGCACCCCGCCCATCCTTACACCATCGGCCTGTTTGGCTCCATCCCCAGCATGGCAGAAGATGTGGATCGCCTGACCCCCATCCCCGGCCTGCCCACCAACCCCGAAAAGCTGCCCGAAGGCTGCCACTTCCATCCCCGTTGCTCCAAGTGCACAGCAAAATGCACCAGCGGCGATATTCCCTTCGTAGAAGTCAGCCCCAATCATTTTGTCCGCTGCGCATGCTGCGGCGCGGAATAAGAAGAGAGAGGTACAAATATTATGTCTGATGTACTGGTAGAGGCAAAACACCTCAAAAAATACTTTGATATCCCCCGTGGAAAGCTGCACGCTGTGGACGATGTTTCCTTCGTCATCAAAAAGGGTACCACCATGGGCGTTGTCGGTGAATCCGGCTGCGGCAAGTCCACCCTTGGCAGAGCAATGATTCATCTGCTGGAGAGCACCGAAGGCCAGATCTTCTTCAAGGGCGAGGACATCACCAAGGTCGACAAGAAGAAGCTGCGCCAGCTCCGGGAGCAGATGCAGATTATCTTCCAGGACCCCTACTCCTCCCTGAATCCCAGAATGACTGTGGCTGAAACTGTTCAGGAGCCTTTGATCCGTTCCAAGCGGTACAGCAAAAAAGAGGTGGAAGAGCGCGCCGAGCAGATCATGACCACCGTCGGTCTGGATGAGCGTCTGTGGAACTCCTACCCCCACGAGCTGGATGGCGGCAGACGGCAGAGAATCGGTGTCGCCCGGGCCATTGCCCTGAACCCTTCCTTCATCGTCTGTGACGAGCCTGTTTCCGCTCTGGACGTGTCCATTCAGGCACAAATCCTGAACCTGATGCAGGACCTGCAGGAGGAAAAGGGCCTGACCTACATGTTCATCACCCATGACCTGTCTGTTGTGCGGCACATCTCCACCCACATCTGCGTCATGTACCTGGGTCAGCTGGTAGAAACCTGCCCCTCCAAGGAGCTGTTCCAGAAGCCCCTGCATCCTTACACCAAGGCTCTGCTCTCCGCAGTTCCCTCCACGGATATCCTGCACAAGAAAGAGCGCATCCTGCTCCGGGGCGAGCTGGTCTCCCCCGTCAACCCCAAGCCCGGCTGCCGCTTCGCAGCCCGCTGCAACTACGCCTGCGACAAGTGCCATGAGCCCCAGACGCTGGAAGAAGTCTCTCCCGGTCATTTCGTAGCCTGCTGCAGAGCAAAAGAAATCAACGATTGATGTTTAATGTACAAACATTAGGGGGCGGTCACCGTCAGTAACAGCCTTAGTCGCTACGCTCCTGCGGTTATTACTGACAATCTTACAAGGCAAGTGAGCGTAAATCCATTATAGTAGGAGAAATACACAATGCAGGAAACGGGAAAGAAGTATAACCTTCTGATCATCACTCCGGATCAGATGCGTGCGGATTATCTGGGATGTTATGGACACCATGGGATTGGGACGAAGCACATCGACGCCCTTGCCCAAAATGGGGTAAGGTTCGACCGGTGTTATTGCGCGGCTCCACTGTGTGGACCGAGCCGGATCAGCTTTGCCACTTCCACCTATTTTTCGGAGCACAACCACCGGAACTACTGGTCCACTATCAGTCCGGGCGTGCCTAATATCGTCAAGTCGCTCAAGCAGGAAGGGTACAGAACTGGAATGTTCGGCAAAAACCACCTGTTCACCTATGATAGACTGCCGGAGGTTTGGGACGAGCTCGACGAGATATGCGTCGGTAATTACGACGGCCATCCCGACTACGAACACTCTTTTTCTTCGTTTACGCTGGCGGAGGATGATGAGTATAACATCACCGGACGGCTTACCGATGAGACGATATCCTTCATAGAGGACAGCAAGCAGCCCTTTTTCGCCTGGGTGAACTATCAGGATCCGCACCCTGCGTTTTGCTGTCCGGAGCCGTATGCCTCGATGTTTGACCCAGACGATATTGAGCTGCCCGAAACGTATGAAAACTATGACGACAACACACAGCCTCAGAGGAACGAGGTCTGGAGAGCGCACTCGGAGATGGAATTTTGCACGGATGAGGACATGAAACGCACGATTGCGTATTACATGGGCCAGGTCCGGTATGTGGACGACAGTGTGGGCAGGATCGTGGATGCCCTGAAACAAACGGGCAAAGAAAAGGATACGGTCATACTGTTTTTTTCTGACCACGGGGAACTACTGGGCGATTATGGAATGACCCATAAGAACCCGACGTTCTACGACTGCCTGACGCGCATACCAGCCATCATCGTGGCGCCAGAGGGTCGGTGGCAGGGTGTCTGCTTCAACGGGCTCACTGAGGAAGTAGATTTAACACCCTCTATACTTGACATACTGGGCATCGATATCCCGCCAACGATGGTGGGCAGGTCATGGGTAAATGATCTGGACAACAAGGATTATTCGGGTAAGGATACGATCCTTTGCGAGGCGGGAGCGGGTGCGCCTACCCTCAGGGCCCCGATAGAAGGCCTTGTTCTCAAAGCTCCGCGTTTACCCACTTCGTTCGGACCTGGAGCCATGATCCGAAAGGGTGACATGAAGCTGAGTATATATGCGGACGACCGGTGTGAGCTATATGATCTTTCGGTTGATCCAAACGAGTTAAACAACCTATACGACGACCCAAGCTGCGCAAACGTCAGATCGGAACTGACACTTGCATTGTTGAGGCGGGTACTGAGCGTCAAGATTCGGGATGTAGGGCTTGATTGGAAGTACGACAAGTATCCGTACGATGTGCGGTTTGAACCGTTGGAGAACAGCGGACCGGTGCTGAAGGATGTTCGTTTTAACCCATATCCAACACCGACTATGTCCGGGGTAAATTGGTCAACAGGACGAAACACCCGGCCGGATTGATCAGTTCGTCGATGTCCACCGTGTTTTCTTCGATTGACCAGGTCAGGTCACGCGGTATCGCAGCACAGTCGGTGCCATCTGATCTTTCGGCGGTCTGCCCGGTCGACGGACAGGAACGACCTGTATTTCACCGTTTCAACGGCAAGGACATTACCAAAGTGAACAAAAAACAGCTTATGAAGCTCAGAGAAGAGAAGCAGATCATCTTCCAGGATCCTTTTTCTTCCCTGAATCCCAGAATGACAGTGAGCGAAACCGTAACAGAGCCGCCGCTTCTGTCAAAACTCTTTAGTAAGAAGGAAGCAGAGGAACGGGCGGATGAGATTATGAATACGGTTGGTCTCAGTGCCCGCCTCTGGAACTTTTATCCCATGAGTTGGATGGAGGAAGACAGCAGAGAATCGGTGTCGCCCGTGCCATTGTACTGAACCCTTCGTTTGTCGTTTGCGATGAACCGGTTTTTGCACTGGATGTGTCGATACGGGCTCAGATCTTGAATCTGATGCAGGATTTGCAGGAAAAGAAAGACTTGACCTATATGTTTATTACGCATGATCTGTCTGTGGTACGTCATATTTCTCAGAATATCTGCATTGTGTATTTTGGTCAGATGGAGCACCTTCTGTTGTTGCCAAGACATCGTTGCCGCTATTCATATGCGGTGGCGAATATGATCTGATTCCTGCCAATCTGACAGAGGATGATCAAATTGCGGATGAACGAATTGCGGACGCTCTTCGGAAGAGACTGCAAGCCA
>Ga0153940_1001125_pt1 | contig 12416 bp, 13 predicted proteins | sample TSNJ024MetaG_FD_104736 | JGI IMG/M metagenome (GOLD analysis project Ga0153940, IMG submission 104736) | Attine ant fungus gardens microbial communities from New Jersey, USA - TSNJ024 MetaG | ecosystem: Host-associated > Fungi > Mycelium > Unclassified | place: USA: New Jersey, Brendan T. Byrne...
AAAAAGTAAAGGCAAAGAATAAATTACCATACTACGTGAAATCAATAAAACCGCTGTAAAGCCTGTAATTCAAAGCGCTACAGCGGTTCTTTAACTTATATACTGTCAAAGACAGGATTATACCTATATCACGTTTTAAAAACAACTGATATTTCTTTGATTTGATTTTTGATTTTTCACCTTTTTTATTCATTTTTCATACATTAGTTATATGTAGTTAAATGAAAGGAGACTATGATATGTCTAATTATCGCAGCAACGATATGTATAGGCAGCAATATGCCCAGAATGCTTACATGCAGCAGCCTGTATCCACACCCTGTTATGATCGTGGTGATCCGCTGGAAAATATGACCATTGCCATGGCCTATGTCCCCTGGCAGCAATGGAGGCAGATTTACGAACCAGCCAAAGGCTTCCATCGCGGTACCATTTTCAAAGAACTGGATAAACCGTTTGTCGGAAAAAGGGGGGGAAGGTAATGAATAATCAGCCAAACAGAAAAGAGATGCTGAATATGATCAATGAAATCAGTTTTGCAGTTCTGGAGACACAACTCTATTTAGATACGCATCCCTGCAGCACTGAAGCTCTTGCTTATTTTGAAGAGTGCAGCCAGATACGTAACCAGGCTTTAAAAGAATATGCAAAATATTACGGCCCGCTCACAATTGATACCGCTACCAGTGCCTGCAATGACCGCTGGAGCTGGATTAATGATCCATGGCCATGGCAAGAAGGAGGATGTTAATATATGTGGACTTACGAAAAGCGGCTGCAGTACCCGGTAAAAATCACTCAAACCAATCCCAAGATCGCCCAGATTATCATCAGTCAATATGGTGGCCCGGACGGTGAATTGGGAGCATCGATGCGCTATCTTTCCCAACGCTATACGACGCCTTATAAAGAGGTGGCAGGGCTACTGACCGATGTCGGTACGGAAGAACTGGCACACCTGGAAATGATATGTGCAATCGTATATCAGCTGACCAAAGACCTGTCTCCTGAAGAAATTCAACGAAGCGGCTTCGATAAATATTATGTAGATCATACTCTGGGCGTATATCCTCAGGCAGCCGGCGGGACTGCATGGACTGCCACTTACATCCAGTCCAAAGGTGATCCGATCACCGACCTGCATGAAGACCTCGCTGCCGAGCAGAAGGCCCGGACCACATATGATAATATTCTGCGGATGGTCAAAGACCCCGAAGTCTGTGATCCGATCCGCTTTTTAAGAGAACGTGAAATTGTTCATTATCAGAGATTCGGCGAATGTCTGCGGATAATACAGGATAATCTGGACTCCGAGAATTTCTATGCTTTTAATCCATCTTTTGATAAATAGTATAAAAGGCTGTCGTATGCGGCAGCCTTTCCCTTTATCCATCCTATTTATTAACTTAGTTTTTTATACTTTTGCACCATCACTTGCTTTTACTACTGTACAATTCCTTCAAATCCCAGATCATCCAGCACTTCCAGTGCGGTAGTAACCGCCTGTTCGTCATCATCCACCATTACTTTTTTCTTTTCCAGATCTATCTGAAAATTAAGTCCGGCCTCTTTCATGGCATTGGTAATTCTCTCTACGCATTTTTCACAATGCATATCTTCCGCTTTAATCACTGTCATAATCTCTTCTCCTTTTATTTCATCAATTTTTGAATGGTGTCACATAATTCATTTACAACATCATTATCGCCTTTTTTGATTTCATCCACTACACATGTTTGAATGTGGCTGGACAGCAGTTCTTTATTAAACGCGTTGAGCGCAGCCTGGATGGCCGATACCTGGGTCAGAATATCAACACAGTATCTTTCCTCTTCCACCATCTTTTTTACCCCGCGGATCTGACCTTCGATCCGGTTCAGGCGGTTGGTCAGCTTCTTATATTCATCCGCTTCCCGGTGTTTATGCTTTTCACAGCACACTTCTGTTTTTGACATATCCTCTCCTCCTAAAGCTTTAAAGTCCGCAGCCGTAAAGCATTACCGACCACACATACCGAACTCAGCGACATTGCAAATCCTGCGAACATTGGATTCAGCAAATGTCCGTTTAACGCATATAAGGCCCCTGCCGCCAGCGGCAGCCCACAGATATTATAGAAAAATGCCCAGAACAGATTCTGCTTAATATTGCGGATGGTTGCTTTGCTTAGCTTGATTGCTTTATAAACATCATTTAAGTCTGATTTCATTAATACAATATCGGCCGATTCCAAAGCAATATCACTGCCGCTTCCAATCCCGGCACCAACATCGGCCTGCACAAGCGCCGGTGCATCATTGATACCGTCTCCGACCATCATCACCCGTTTACCTTCTGCCTGCAATTGTTCTACTACTTTAACCTTATCTCCCGGCAGTACTTCTGCTTCAATCTTATCCACTCCGACCTGTTTCCCGATATATTCCGCCGTCAGCTGATTGTCGCCGGTCAGCATATGCACTTCAATACCGAAAGCTTTCATATCAGTAATAGCCCTTCGGCTGCTTTCTTTAATCGGGTCAGCTACACTGATAATACCGATTATCTGATCGCCGGTTGCCACAAACATAGGAGTCTGGCCTTTTCCGGCAATCTCCCGGGCCTTATCCTGATAAGCTCCGATGTCAATCGCCTGCTCATCACACAGTTTACGGTTGCCAATATAATATTTCTGCCCATCGATCGAAGCCTCAATCCCCTGGCCGGTTATACTTTGAAACTCGGTCACCCTGGCTAAAGCGATATCTCTTTCCTTCGCCTGTGAAATGATCGCCTGCCCCAACGGATGCTCTGAAACCTGTTCACAAGATGCTGCAATATACAGCAGATCGGTTTCACTGACACTATCGCTTACAATCTCCATTACCGCCGGCTGCCCCTCAGTGATCGTCCCGGTCTTATCCAGCACCACACAGTCAACTTTATGACTGATCTCCAGAGCTTCACCGCTCTTTATCAGGATACCATGACCGGCTCCCAAACCGGTACCGACCATGATCGCTGTCGGTGTCGCCAGCCCCAGCGCACATGGACATGCAATTACTAGAACCGATACAAAGATGGTCAGGGCAAATGCCAGATCATATCCTAAAAACAGCCACACAAGAGCTGCAATAACCGCAATTGCCATAACGGTCGGTACAAAGTACCCTGCTACCGTATCAGCCAGTTTAGAAATAGGCGCTTTTTTACCCTGCGCGTCTTCCATCATCCTGACAATCTTCGCCAAAGTGGTATCACTGCCAACACGGATTACCTTGATGGTCACCGCTCCCTGATAGTTCATGCTGCCGCCGATTACCTCATCACCGGCAAATTTTTCAACCGGGATGCTCTCGCCAGTTAACATTGACTCATCAATGGCCGTACTTCCTTCGACCACCACACCATCAAGCGGAACCCGGCTTCCCGGTTTGATCAGAATGAAATCTCCTGTCTGCACCTGCTCTATCGGCACCTCCTGCGCCTCACCGTCACAGAGCAGCAGCGCCGTATCCGGTGCCAGTTCCATTAATTTTTTGATCGCTTCTGAAGTCTTGCCTTTACTCCGGCTTTCCATATATTTGCCGACCATAACCAGTGTTACCACTACCGCCGTCGATTCATAATACAGATTATGGGCCGCCATCGGATCACTGACCGCTTTTACTGTCAAGACCAGACTGTATAGAAATGCACTGCCCGTTCCAACCGCTACCAGCGAATCCATATTCGGATGCCCGCGGAACAGGCTTTTAAAGCCGACCAAATAAAATCGCCGTCCATTGTACAGGATGATGACGGTTAAAACCAGCTGGATCAGACAAAATCCCAATGGATTCTCATGCATATCGATCACTGCCGGAACCGGCATCGGAATCGGTATCATATGGCCCATCGAGATATACAGCAGAATAACAGCCGTGATAATGTTTACCGTTAAACGGCGTTTTATTATATAAGCCTCCTGCTCCAGTACTTCCTCATCCCCGATCTGTTCCTTTTTACTTTTTTCAACGTGAAGAACCGCACCAAACCCGGCCTTCCCAACCTTTGTTACAATGTCCCCGCTGCTAAGCGCCGTCTCATCATAAGTGATGGTCATCATAGCCGTTGTCAGATTGACATTGCTTTCGGCCACTCCCCGCACCTTTCTTGTAACTCGTTCCACCGCACTGCTGCAGGCTACACAAGACATTCCTGTGATATCATATTTTTGTGTAATCATATCGCGCCTCCTTATACCCCCACTGGGTATATTGAGATTATATACCGGATACACACATATGTCAACCCCGCTGCAATAATCTTATTCCGGTAATCTGCAATAATCTTATTCCGGTAATTTACCTGCCGCCCATTTTATAATGGCAATACAGGCCGCCCAGCAACCCGCATATACAAGGAAAGGAATCTCCAGACTGGTAAATCCGAACAGCACTATCATAACCAGCTGCACCGTAACTCCTAATACAATTCCTGCTGCATATTTTATATTTCTCATTGTTGTTCTCATAAAAACACCCCGCTTTCATATCCATATGATATCAAAGGGGGTGTCCGTTAAACCGGTCCGAATTAGTATATCTCAGCCAAACCATTCATATTCTTTTTATGCATCCTAATCTTCATCTTCGTCAGATAAAATATTTCTTGCTGCTTCTACCTCTGTTTCTCTGGACTTTTCTTCCTTTACCTTTTCTGCCAGGACGCTCTCGTGCTTTCCAATTTCGCGGGATTTCAGCATAAACTGCACGATCATTCCGGAAATCATCAGTACCACGCCTGATATTATACCAATCATGTAATTGCTTCCGCCAAGCAGTCCCATCAGCATTGTCCCCGATATGATACCGCCCTGGATAGAGGTCAGAATGATCACAACCGGATCCCTCACGACAGCACCCAGGATCGCTGCCAGTAATCCTACGATCAGAACCGCTATCAAACCGATCACCGGATCTATATATATAACTAACGTCCCGATGCTGCCGCCGGCGAAAAGGCACACCCAGAACATGCCCAGGCGTCTGAAGATTATGCTCAGCGCTAACATCAGAAGCCCGGCGAACAGGACTACGAATAGAATAGTAATTCCTGTCAGCCCGATCAGAAGACTTGCTGTTAATCCAATTGCTGCGCCAACTAGCAGACCGGCGAGTCCGCCCCACAGTTTTATCAGCTTAAGCCCGAGAAAACATAGAAGCAGTCCGACAACCAGCAAAACTGCAAGAGCCATCATATAAGTCTGCGCCATCTGACCTAAATCTGACATCAGATCGGTCAGCTGATCCTGTGTCAGACCATTACCTTTGGTGATCTCCCCTAAGATTCTGTCCATATTTCTCCCCTTTGTACTTTTGATTAGTTATCTATCCATCTATTATCGTACATAACTGCACTTTTGACAAGAATTATTTCGACCTCATCAGGCAATTTCGCCGCCAATTTCTGGCAGCACAGCAAAGACGGACATCACCTAATGTTTCTAGTAATGCCCGCCTTCACGTTTTACCCTTTTAGAATCCTACCCGTCCGGTATTCAATCCGTTAATTACGTAATAGACGGACTCCTCTTCCGGCTTGATGTATATTTCTATCGTCTTTATATCACCCACCTTGTTGCCCGCTTTCGTCCATGCCTTTTTTACAGCGGCGACTATGACTTTTTCCTCTACCTGTTTTCCATGGTATTCTACGATTGTATTTATCTTTATCTCTTTTTTGGGTGCTGTCTTTTTCTTTGGTGCTGCTGTTTTACTAACTGTCATCTCTTCCTCCTAACATAAATGACTCTTTGCTGTACTTATTATATCATAATCCACCACATTTTCCATTTGCATAATGCGGAAATTTACACCTGATTCTATATCTTTTTGAGTGATATTAGCCAATTTGTTCCAGTTTTCCACCTGCGCTTTATAGTCGGTAATTCCCCGGCCCTCATTTGGCTGTTTATCAGAATTATGCAATATCCACACAAACAATAGTCTCCAACATTTATTTTTTTCACACTTTCCCTGTTGCTGCATACATTAAACTATAATATATCTATTTAATAGAGAGGAATCATATTATGTCTGATTACACAATGAACGAATACGAAACTTTTAATCCCAATTGCGAAAAAGATGTTTGCCCGGCTATAGGCCATCAGTTTGTATCGGTTTGTCTACCGGTCGAAATCACCCCTTTTGCGAAAGTGGGGGCTCCTAGTATTACCTGCAAAGGAGAGCCTAACATTAAACCCGGCTGTACACCTTGCCGCGGCACAAAAAACGGTACCTGTTCTTTTACCATCAGCCAGACCCTTTGTGTAGAGGTTCCGGTTTATTTTGGCGCCAGCACTTATGTAGGTGATACCTATGTAGACTGCCTCGGCCATGACAAAGATCACATGTGTGAATGTGATGATTTTTGCCGCAAAATGGAAATTGAGGAAGAAGAAGAATAAAAGTATTTGACAATTGTTTTACCTCACCGTATAATCAAGATTAAGTAAACAAGTTTTATGTGACTGACGGATATGTGGGTAACCACAGGGGAGCATGAAACTATAATGCCGACCGTCTGGGCAATCCGATATTGGGGATTGCCTTTTTTAATGCAGAAAATTAATTCCCGGATCCGGATACTTATGATTAAGGAGGATTCAAAATGAAGCAGCTAAAATTTAAACAATGGAATGGTTTTAATGAAGGACTGTGGCAGCACGAAATCAACGTCAGAGATTTTATCCAAAAAAATATCACTGTATATGAAGGCAACAGTGATTTTCTTACCTCAGCGACACCCTGCACCTCCACTCTGATGGACAAACTTAATCAACTTCTGAATGTTGAGCAGAATTACGGCGGCGTTCTGGATATTGACACCAATACCGTTTCTTCACTGACCGCATATCAGCCGGGATATCTAGATAAAGACCGGGAACTGATTGTCGGTCTCCAGACTAACCGACCGCTAAAACGGGGCGTAAATCCATTCGGCGGCATCAATATGGCACGCAAAGCCTGCCAAGCTTATGGCTATCAGTTATCTGATAAAATCGAAACGGAATTTCAATACCGAACCACTCACAACGACGGGGTTTTCCGTGTTTATACCGATGACATGCTCCGGGTCCGCCATGCCGGGATCCTTACCGGCTTACCTGATGCTTATGGCCGCGGCCGGATCATCGGCGATTACCGCCGGGTTGCTCTCTATGGCATTGATTTCTTAATCAAACAGAAGAAAAAAGATAAAGCAAAGATCGGCTGTGGAAATTTTAACACCGATTCCATCCGTCTGCTGGAAGAACTTTACCAGCAGATCAACTTCTTAACAAAGACAAAAGAAATGGCCGCAATGTATGATTATGATATATCCGGCCCCGCCCAGACTGCACAAGAGGCTTTCCAGTGGACATACTTCGCCTATCTAGCATCAATCAAAGAGCAAAACGGCGCTGCCAACTCACTGGGGAGAGTCAGTTCATTTCTGGATATTTATATCCAGCGGGATATGTCGGCTGGTATTCTGGATGAAAGCCAGGCCCAGGAACTGACTGATCATTTTGTCATGAAACTGCGGATGGCAAGGCATTTGAGAACCCCGGATTACAACGAATTATTCGGCGGCGATCCGATGTGGATTACCGAAGCCCTGGGAGGTATGGGGGAAGATGGCCAATCTCTGGTCACCAAAAATTCTTTCCGCTTCCTGCAGACACTCTATAATTTAGGTCCGGCACCGGAACCTAATTTAACCGTTCTATGGTCCAAGGATCTGCCCCAGGGCTTCAAAGATTACTGTGCCCGAATTTCTATCGATACCGACTCGATCCAATACGAGAATGATGATGTGATGCGCCCGCTTTATGGTGATGACTATGGCATTGCCTGCTGTGTCTCGGCGATGAAAATCGGCAAGCAAATGCAGTTCTTCGGCGCAAGGTGCAACCTGCCCAAATTATTGCTGCTGGCTCTTAACGGCGGTTATGATACTACCACTTCAGCTCTGGTTGGTCCAAAAGCTCCGGTATATGACGGTGATATCCTCGACTTTGAGACCGTCATGAGCTCTTTTGGGACTTACCAGTCATGGCTCTGCCGCCTGTATGTAAATACTTTAAATGCCATTCATTACATGCATGACAAGTATGCCTACGAGAAGACTCAGATGGCCCTGCACGACACATCAATAGAGCGTTTTCTGGCTTGCGGCGTAGCCGGACTCTCGGTACTGACCGACTCATTGAGTGCCATTAAACATGCCCAGGTCCGGCCGATCAGGAACAGCGAGGGATATATCGTCGACTTTGAGACCACCGGTGACTTTCCTAAATACGGTAACAATGATGACCGGGTCGATCAGATTGCTCAGGATCTTCTTACCGAATTCTCCGCCGAGCTGAAAAAGACACCGGGGTACCGGGATTCCATCCATACCCTGTCGGTTCTGACCATTACTTCTAATGTTATGTACGGCAAAAAGACCGGTGCTACTCCGGACGGCCGGAAAGCCGGCGAGGCTTTCGCCCCTGGAGCTAATCCGATGCATAACCGGGAATTGAACGGTGCTCTCGCTTCTCTAAACTCAGTAGCAAAATTATCTTTTGACGACTGCCGGGACGGTATTTCCAATACTTTTACCCTAACTCCGGACACACTGGGTCATGATTCTAAAGAACGTATTGAAAACCTCGTACATATTCTGGACGGCTATTTTATCCAGAATGCCCATCATATAAATGTAAATATATTGAATAAGGAAACGCTGGTAGATGCATATGAAAATCCCGGTAAGTATCCCAACCTTACCATCCGCGTGTCCGGGTACGCAGTAAACTTTAATAAGCTTTCCCGGGAACAGCAGAAGGAAGTGCTCCAGCGCACCTTTCATCAGACAATTTAATATTTTAATAGGGGCAGTTCAACACACCGTGAACTGCCCCCTGCCTTTTATTTTCCGTGATATGCTTTCAGATAGATTTCTTTAATCTCACTCATCAGCGGATAACGCGGATTTGCTCCTGTACACTGATCATCAAATGCCTGTTCTACCATTTTATCTAACGTAGACATGAATTCTTCTTCACTGATACCATAGTCTTTGATGCAGGATTTTACACCGACTCTGGTTCTCAGATTATCAATCACATCGATGAATTTATCAAAGATTTCCTGATCGTCTTTACCGGTAATCCCGCAGAACCTTGCACACTCTACATATCGTTCCATCGCATGCGGATACTGATACTGGGAGAAAGTTCCCATTTTTGTAGGCACTTCGACAGCATTGAACTTCATGACTTCAGTTATCAGCAATGCATTAGCCACACCATGCGGGAGGTGATGGAAGGCACCCAGTTTATGTGCCAGGGAATGACAGATTCCCAGGAAAGCATTCGCAAACGCCATACCAGCCAGGCAAGATGCATTAGCCATCTTTTCACGGGCGACCGGATCGGCCGCACCATTTTCATATGCACCCGGCAGATAGTCCAGCACCATCTTCATCGCTTTCAGTGCGAGTCCATCGGTATAGTCGGTTGCCATGACAGAAGCATATGCTTCCAGCGCATGGGTCAGTACATCGACACCGGAAGCGCTGGTCAGCCCTTTGGGCTGGGTCATCATATTATCTGCATCGACAATTGCCATGTGCGGCATCAGTTCATAATCTGCCAACGGATACTTAGTGCCGCTATTTTCATCGGTGATAACCGCAAACGGAGTTACTTCCGAACCTGTTCCCGAAGAAGTTGGAATAGCTACAAAGTATGCTTTTGCCCCCATTTTCGGGAAAGTGTATACACGTTTCCTGATATCCATAAAACGCATCGCCATATCCAGGAAGTCTGCTTCCGGATGCTCATACAGCACCCACATGATCTTAGCTGCATCCATCGCTGAGCCACCGCCCAGAGCGATGATCGTATCCGGCTCAAAAGCCGCCATCGCTTTTGCACCTTCTTTCGCACACGCCAGCGTCGGGTCCGGTGCTACTTCGTAGAAACAGGTATGGCAAATGCCCATCTCATCTAATTTCGCTTCCACTTCTTTTACATAACCATTCTTATATAAAAATTCATCGGTTACGATAAATGCTTTTTTCTTATTATATATATCCTTCAGTTCCTGAAGTGCTAATTCCGTACATCCTCGCTTAAAATAAACCTTCTCCGGAGTCCTGAACCAAAGCATATTTTCTCTCCTCTCTGCCACTGTCTTAATATTAATCAGTTGGTGTACACCTACGTTTGCCGATACAGAGTTTCCTCCCCATGAGCCGCATCCCAGGGTGAGAGAAGGTGTTAACTTAAAGTTGTATATATCACCGATACCGCCATGTGAAGCAGGCGTATTGATCAGGATCCGGCAAGCTTTCAGGACCGCTTCAAACCGATCCGTCTTTTTCTTTTCCGCCATGTCAATATAGAGAGAAGCCGTATGACCGTATCCACCGTCTTCTACCAACTGTTCGGCCTTCTGAACCGCTTCCTCAAAAGTCTTAGCCCTATACATTGCCAGTACCGGGGAAAGCTTCTCATGAGCAAATTCTTCTGCGATATCGACTGACTCTACTTCACCGATCAGAATTTTAGCTTCCTCAGGAACCTTGATTCCTGCCATCTCGGCAATGGCATAGGCTGACTGACCGACTATCCTGGCATTTAATGCACCATTGATCAAAATCGTTTTACGCACTTTGTCAATCTCATTTTTCTTCAAGAAATAGCATCCTCTTGCAATAAATTCATCTTTAACTTCCTGATACACCCCATCTAGAGCAGTTACAGATTGCTCAGATGCACAGATCATACCATTATCAAAAGTTTTTGAATGAATAATCGAACTTACTGCCAGTTTCACGTCTGCAGTATCATCAATAACCACCGGAGTATTTCCGGCACCAACACCGATCGCCGGCTTTCCTGATGAATATGCTGCCTTTACCATACCCGGGCCACCGGTAGCCAGTATAATATCGGCTTCCTTCATTACCTGATTGGTTAATTCCAGAGATGGAACATCAATCCAACCGATAATCCCTTCCGGCGCGCCCGCTTTCACTGCCGCGTCTAAAACAATCTTTGCCGCTGCGATAGTGGAATCCTTCGCCCGCGGATGAGGACTGATGATAATCGCATTTCTGGTCTTCAGCGCCAGTAAAGTTTTAAAAATTGCTGTAGAGGTAGGATTCGTCGTGGGGATGACTGCTGCGACTAAACCAATCGGTTCGGCAATCTTTCTCAGTCCATTGGCTTTATCTTCTTCAATCACACCGCAGGTCTTTGAATTCTTATACGCATTGTAAATATACTCCGATGCGTAATGATTCTTAATTACCTTATCTTCCACAATTCCCATGCCGGTTTCTTCCACTGCCATCTTAGCCAGCGGGATTCTCTGTTTATTTGCTGCCATAGAAGCTTCATAAAAAATCTTATCAACCTGCTCCTGTGTAAAAACCGCGAATTCCTTCTGTGCTTCTTTCATCGCTGTCATTTTAACATCTAAAGCTTCTACGCTGTCAATTTGCAATGGTGCCTTTTTTTTAGCCATGTTAAATTCCTCCTCAAGACTTCGTTATTTATTTCACAATAAAATTATATAATACCCGCGCAATTTGGTCAATATCAAACATATTTTTTGGTAATTTCTTATGTTTCTTTAATAGTTTCTATATTTTGTTCGTCAATATTGATGTTTTTTTAACAATGTCTCCACCCAACTAGTTGACTAAAAAAATACCAACCAGCAGTTGCACCGACAGGTGTTTCCGTCTCCCTTTCTCTGGTCCTCCCGGTTTTTCGGGCTTCCGATCCAGTTAGCGGCGTACGGGCTATAAAGCGGGCCGTCTTGCTTCTTAGCAAAAAAATCATCAATATTTAAGATGATGAAGGTGCTCCCAGCCAATGTCATTAAGTTAAGAAAATAGTAGAAAATGCAGAGTATATAGAAATATATATTCTGTATTTTTTTGTAAAAAAGGTTGACAAATCTCCAAAAATTTATGGCGAAGCCTGTTAATTATATATTATTTTAAGGAGGTTTTGCCCATGAATTATCCTAAAGTTCTTAACAAAAAGCTATTTTCGTTGGTCTCAGAGATGGCCGCTGATAAGGCCCCCTTTGTTAGGCGTCCTGGACGCCATTTTACCAGAGAACGAAAGCTTGGATTTGAACGAATGATCCATATCATCCTCACAATGGAAAAAAGCAGCTTAAACAGAGTGCTCCTTCGTGCATTTTGCTTCTCTTGTGATACACCTTCAGTTTCCGCCTTTACTCAGCAACGCAACAAAATACGACCAGAAGCTTTTGAATTCTTGTTCCAGCAATTCAAACAATCTTTAGACAAACCTAGAACCTATCATGGTTTCCGACTCCTGGCAATTGATGGTTCAAAAATCACCATCGCAACCAACCCTGATGATTCTGAGAATT
>Ga0153940_1001126_pt1 | contig 12414 bp, 14 predicted proteins | sample TSNJ024MetaG_FD_104736 | JGI IMG/M metagenome (GOLD analysis project Ga0153940, IMG submission 104736) | Attine ant fungus gardens microbial communities from New Jersey, USA - TSNJ024 MetaG | ecosystem: Host-associated > Fungi > Mycelium > Unclassified | place: USA: New Jersey, Brendan T. Byrne...
CGAGCCTGACGTCCTCGTGGATATTGCGTCCGAATACCGCTACCGCAACGTCCCGGGCGGCAGCGACACGCTCGTGATCCTCGTCTCGCAATCCGGCGAGACGGCGGACACGCTCGCGGCGGCACGCCTCGCTAAGTCCAAGGGCTCGCACTGCATCGCGGTCACGAACGTCCGCGGATCTACGATCGACCGCGAAGTGCCGCACACGCTCCTCTCATTGGCCGGGCCTGAGATCGGCGTCGCCGCTACGAAGACCTTCATGGGGCAAATCGGCATTCTGACTCTACTGACGCTACACCTGCTTAAGGAACGCGGCACGCTCTCCGCGGGCGACGAGGCGCGGCTGATTGCGGGGCTGCGTTCACTGCCGTCGAAAATTCAGTCAATACTCGACCGTGAGGCTGACTACATCCCCGTTGCGCAAAAATACATGAACGCGAACGGATTTTTCTTCATCGGCAGGCGCGAGTGCGTACCGCTCACGATGGAAGGAGCGCTTAAGCTGAAAGAGATAGCGTACCTGTCGGCGGAGGCTTACGCGGCAGGAGAGATGAAACACGGCCCGATCGCCATGCTCGACGAGAACCTGCCCGTGGTCGCCATCGCGCCGAATTCGGAGCTGCGGGAAAAAACCCTGTCGAACGTTGAAGAATGCCGTGCGCGCAAGGCTCCGATCATCATGATCGCGACCGAGGGCGACGTGAGCGCAAGCGAATACTCGAGTGATATTTTTTACGTGCCCCGCACGGAGACGGAACTGTTCCCCTTCGTCGGCGTCGTCCCGCTGCAGCTCTTCGCCTATCACACCGCGAAAGCCCTGGGGCGAGACATCGACATGCCAAGGAATCTCGCTAAGAGCGTTACCGTAGAATAAAAAACCCGAGGGGCGAGTTATCAATATGACGCGCACCGTTAGTGTATGTGGCGAACGCGATCAACGGGAACTTTCTGTCAACAGTCCCCGTCGGTCGCGTCCGTTATTTTGACGAATGATATATATACAGCTTACGCGAACCAGGCAACTATCTGAGGTGCATATACAACAATTGTGCGGTATGTCATAAACAAGGAGATCACAAGCACCAAGATAGATAGAATGTTTAAGATCTGTTTGTTGACATACTTATCTAAGATCTGTTCTTTGTTGGCGATATAGACCACCAAAATAATACTGAGAGGCAGAGCCACACCGCCAATTGCCTGCGCAATCGTAATAATACTTGTTGGAGTCCCTCCGGTAATTGCCACAACGCAACCCAGCGTAAAAACAATTGTCGCGATTAAGCGAAATCTTTTATCTTTCAGATCGGTGGACCAACCCAGAATACCGCAGATAACGTAGGTGGCTGCCAGTGGGGCCGTAGTGGCTGAACTGATTCCGGCCGCAAAAATGCCGACCGCGAATATGTAAGAAGCCCAGACACCCGCCAGAGGCGTCAGACCCAGGGCTAAGTCGCTTACAGATTTTACGGACTCACCCCGAAGCGCCAAACTGCACCCAACGATCATCACGCTTACCGAGACACATAACATCAATATGGCATTAGTGACTGAGCTGTAGGCATTGTCTATCAGCGCGTCATCCACATCCATGTCCGGATTTTCCAACTTCGTGCTGGCATGGCTGTCGGAGTGCAAATAGATACAGTATGGGGTCATGGTGGTACCGATTAGGGCAATGGTGGTAATCTGAGAACCGCTTGGGATACGCGGGATAAGCAAACTGGAAAAAACCGCACCCATGTCAGGTTTAACGATGATCGCGGTAATCAGGAACAAAACAACCATCAAGAATACGACAGCGGTCAAAACCTTCGAGATGTATTTAATGCTGCCACTCAGAATCAGAGCCAATGCGGCGGCGGAGATAATGACGCAGTATATGGCGCGATTAGGGCCAAATATGATTGTCATGCCGGTGGAAGCGCCAACAACATTGCTTGCCTGATAGGCGCAGTTACCGACAAAAATAGCCAAGATGATCAAAATGAATAGCGGCCAACGCCAAACACTTCTCCGGAACGCCTCCCGAATTGCGGCAGCCAACCCCATTCCGCTTATCAAGCCAATCTTGGCGGTCATACGCTGCGTTATGACCATGGCAATCACACTAAACAGTAACGCCCACGCCAGAGCATAGCTATAATTGAAGCCCGCCAATCCACAAGTGGTGATGGTACCGGGGCCTATCAGGGCAGCGCTGACAATCGCACCGGGTCCCATATTCCGGAGACGCTGCAAAACGGTCTTTTTATGCAAATTCTCGTTCATTACTATCTCCTCCCCCAACATACAAAATAGCTACCCTTTTACAAATTGCTCGGCTTATTCACCAATAGCCGGGAAACGACGCATACCCATGAAAATGATCTCGCGCATCAAGCGGATAATTGCCAGATGTACCGGTGCTTCGCAACCATCAACGCTGGGGGCGACTCGGGAACCGATAGAATCGTGAAATTCCACGCGAGCACAAGTATCAAGTACGCGCTGTTCAATACCTTCATTGCACATGGCTTCCAGATTATTCTGAGAAAGACCCAACAAGCATGCAATAGCGTAACCTCCCCAGTTTGAAACTGTGGCAGATACCAGCACATCCACTTTTGCCACGTCCGGAGCAATACCTGACGCGCAGGGACATTTACACATGTTTCCGTTGCGTATCTTTGAACGAATTACCTGCTCAATATTAGCCATGCCAATTTCGTTACCGCCGTCGCCAATGCCTATAGTGGCGATTTTCCGCTCAGCCGCGCCGGTAAAAAGATAATCCATTTTTGCCTGGTTTGCAGAAAAATCAAAACCACCCATACCGTGAATGCGGCCATGCCTGTTCATTGCACCTCTCTCGATGGCAAGACAGCAAGTTGGAGCATATTGATCCAACAACTCTTGCGAGCGAACACGGCAGGCTTCCATATCAATCGGCATTCCAATTACAGAAATGGTTGGAACGGCAGCAAAACCCAACTCCTTGGAAAGCGACTTCGGCAGATTCTCCGGCTCTACAACATGGAAACCGCAACTCGCCATGATTTGCTTCATATCCGTCACCAGATAATCATCGGTAATGATGATTGGAAGACCGCGCAGAGTCAGACGAATTGCCCGTGCCAACGCAGCGGCTCCCGGGGGGCCGTCCGTCTCGCCCTTATCGGGAACGTTCGAAGGTTGGTCTGCCCAACCGGTAGTAATAAATACATAGTCACCCGGCTTGACGGACCGCTCCAATAATTTCACCGCCGCTTGCGCCATCGGCTTACCGTCCAGCAGCTCACGCCCCGCGTCAAATAAAATTCTGATTGTCCCCCGCGCGGAAATATCGATATTCATCAGTTGATCCAATGATTCGGAAACAAGATTCAGTCCTTCGTAGGTTATCAACTTTTGCATGAGCGCACCTCCAAAATAATTAGGGTAACTCGGCTACCGCTTCGATTTCCACCCTACAACCCTGACTTAGCTCACGAATTGGCACAATTGCGCGGGCCGGCTTGTGCTCACCGAAAAACTTGTTGTAAACTTGATTAACAGGCTCCCAATCATCAGCGGAAACAATGTAGACACGGCACATCACCACATGTTCCTTGGTACAGCCTGCGCTGCTCAATACATCCTCCAGCTTATCAAGAGCCATCTGCGCTTCCGCTTTAATACCGCCTGCCGCCGGCTTATTGGTGGCGGGATCTCCGGAGGTTTGACCGGATATATAAACGGTGTTGCCGCTAATCATCGCAGGGCTATAATGTCCGCGTGGCGTGGAATTTCCAAAAACCGCTTTCATAGACTCACCTCCGCAAATTTCTTAAACTGCTCCATTCCGATGTTCCCGCCTGAAAGAAAGAAAACCACCTTATCTTCAGGTTTGACCTTGAGTGAACCCTGAATGACCGCGCCCAGGGTAATGCACGCCGAAATTTCCGCAAGCAACTTGCCCTTGGTCAATAACAGCTTGGTTGATTTAAGGATAAATTCCTCGTCCACAGTGACAATTTCATCAACGTACTTCTGCACGATAGGATAGTTATACACACCGGGTTTTAGAGCTTGCAAACCATCGGCAACCGATACGGAGTCCTCTGCCAGTGCCAGCGGGTGACCGGCAGCAAGGCTCTTCGTATATCTTGCAACCATGGCAGGTTCTGCCCCAATCACTTTGACACGGGAATTGCTTTCTTTGATCGCGACTGATAAGCCACCGATCAGCCCCCCTCCCCCAATAGGCGCAACCACATAGTCAACGTCCGGCAGCTGTTCCAGAATCTCTAAGCCGGAGGTTCCCTGCCCCGCCATGATTTCATAATCATCAAAAGGAGAAATCAAACTCCAATCATTCTCCTTACTCAGCCGTTCCGCCTTTGAAAAGCGCTCAGCCAATACACTAAAGATCACCTCGGCACCGTAAGACAGCATGCCTTCCACCTTAATAGCGGGAGCGTTTTCCGGAACTACGATATGTGCCGACACTCCCAATTGGTGAGCGGCATAAGCTGTTGCCTTGCCGTGGTTACCCGAAGAAGCCGTTACAACACCCTTCGTCAATGCTTCCTTAGGCAAAGTCATCAGTCGGTTAGTTGCACCGCGCACCTTGAAGGAATTGGTCTGCTGAAGAGATTCCATCTTGGCATAAACCTGACAACCCAAATATTCCTCCAGATTGTGCAGGCGAAGCAGTGGTGTTTTAAAAATATGAGGGTTGATGCGTTCACGTGCTTGCCGGATAGACTCAATCGTTATCATGAGCGGGCCTCCTTAATTATTATTTAAATTCTTTATTGATTAACTCTGGCTTGATCATAACCCACTTTGAATTACTTGTAAAATGATGATTTTAGCGTTATAATATCGAAATAATGGATATTTAACGAAGCATGAAAGAAGTGCTATTTATGGGAGGCTTGCTTGTGAACATTGATGACATCAAGCTCTTTATTGAGATCAACAACAACCGCAATATAAGCGCCGCCGCTCATGCCCTCTTATTTGCCCAATCCACGGTTAGCCGCCGCCTCTCCATGCTTGAAAAAGAATTGAATATCAAGCTATTCATTCGCGGCAAAGGCTACGAAGAACTGGCTCTGACTCAAGCCGGAGAGCGCTTTCTTTTGCTTGCCGAACAAATCATCGCTTTAGCGGATGAGGCCTGCTTGCTGCATGAAAACAGCTCGATCCGACGCCTGTCCGTTGCCGCGCCTGACAGCATAGCCTCCTATGCGGTGAACGATTTTTTTTACCGACTTCTAAGAAGCAATCAAGCATGGGATTTAGAAATCGCCGTTCATGATTCTATTCAAATCTTCGATATGGTCGCCAACAGGATGAAAGATATCGGTTTGACTAACGGAGAAGCGCCTTACCCTGAGCTTAACTCTGTATTGATGTTCCAAGAAAACTTTGTGGTTATGCGAAGAGGTGAGGTGCCGAGCCAACCACAAGTTGTACACCCATCAGACTTAAAGGCTCATCATGAAATATTCCAGATTTTTAGCCCGGAATACCACCATTGGCATAATTTCTGGTGGAAACCCAGTCTTGCGAAAATACGGGTGAATATGGCAAAATTCACCGCAGGATTTCTACACGACCGAGAAGATTGGGCTATTTTGCCGGAATCTGTCGCTCGCGCCCTATTGCCGCCCGACGGTTATCTTTCTCAATTCTCCGATCCTCCGCCGCCGCGTCGCTGTTATTTCGTCACACATAAAAAACCCCGCCCCGACAGAGCAGAGTTAATTCATGAGTTCTACCAACAATTGAGAGACTTCCTGGCGGAAAATGAAAGGGTTACACTATGAAGGCTTTTACCGATGAATAAAAAACCCGAGGGGCGAAATGCCCCTCGGTAATTTATATCACTCGCTTTGTTGTTCTTCTTTTGCCTCTTCTTTGGTCACCCATAGAATGCCGTTTTCGTGGCCTATGATCTTGACCCATTCTCCCGGCTGCAATTTAAACGCGTCCTTCGTGCGGGCGGGGAGTTCGACTCGCCCGGCTTTTGTATCAACCATTACCTTGCCCTGCGCGGAGCCGGAGGCGGCGATGGCGATGTAGACGGACGCGCCGCGCCCGACCAGTGACTCCACTTTGAGACTGCCGTCCTCCTGCATCTTGAGAAAAGCGCGGATCATGTACAACGACGCCGCGATGAACGCGAACCCCGCAAGCATTCCCATCATCGAGGACGCGATTTTTGAAGCGCCCGACAAGAGAGCTGCCAGCGTCACCCAACCATAGCCGATAAAAAACGCCACAAAATTGCGAATCGAGAGATAATCAGACAGCCCTCCGGAGCTTCCGGCGCAATCCATATCCATGTCCGAATCCGGCACGTCGCAGCCGTCCGAGTCAACGCCGCGCCCCGCCACGCCGAACGTCTGAAACAAAAAAATCCCGGACGCAACCGCGCCTATCACAACGTGAGCCCACTCCCATTCCGTCATACCCTCACCTCAAACCGGATATAATTTATAAAGTCGATCATATCACATAATGTCGCGAATCTTAAGGATTAATCTTACTCTTCCACGCTAACGAATATAACGTAAGACCATAAACGCAAGGTAATCACTCGTGCCCAAAACCGCGCGGCGCATGTCCGTCAAGCATACGGGCATCCGGGCAGCGGCTTCATCCTGCCATAAATATCTTTATTATTTCAGCCAGAATAGCGCCGAGCGGACGCCGCGCTCGCCTTTTTTGGCGATTTCGGTGAGCAAAGCCCTGCCGTCCGGAGTATCCGGAATCAACGGCAGCAACGATACGCCGCCATGCGCGGCGACAAGATACGTCTCATCCGGACAGCTGCGGGACCACATGGCGAGCTGTTCGAGATCCTCGTCGCCTTGCACTTCTTTATAGATGCCTAGGGCGTAGGACAGCCCCATTGAGACGAACAGGGCCTGTGTGCTGGCGGCCGCCGACTGCAGCTCGGGAAGCGCTTCGCCCTTCTCCTCGCTCTCGCGGGCGTTCTTGAGCAGAAAGCTCTCGAAAACAGGCGATATCAGGTTTGACCTGTAAAGAACCCTCACCGCGTCAGGGAACCAAAGCTTGCTTCTCCCAAGATGCGCGCGTTCGAGTGCGGACGCTAGTTTATCCGCGGCGTCGCGGTCTTGTTTGGGCGTGTCACCGCCGCCCAAAATTCCCTGCCCGGTCAGAAAACCGGCGATAAAACCGCCGACGCGAGCCTCCGTCGCCGTCCCCCCGCCGGAGAGAAAGCCGCCCAGAAAAGCAGCGCCGCGCTTGAATGGCGTCTTGCTTCGGCGTATTTCGTCGTCGATCTCGGAGCGCAGTTTGGCTATCTTCACGCGCTCGGGCATATCGGGGTGACGCGCGATGAAAGCCGCGAGCTTTCCCGCCTCTTCATAACGCTCCTGTTCGCACAAGTCGACTAAAAAAACGGTGTAATCCGCGTTGGGCAACGACGCAAGCCGGCGAGCGAAAATCCACGCCCGCACGCCGTCGTCCCGGTAAGCGAGAAGGGCCGCGCCTCCCAAGAGCAGCAGAAAAAGAAACGGGACCATTTTCGCGGTTCTCATCAATACTCCCCCTGCTGAAAATTCATCGTAAAGTGGGTTAATTATATGAATCGGCGGTTCGAACTTCAAGAGTGGAGCAATGCGCGCGAATTCTTAAAAAACAGAGCTTCTTCCTGGCTGTCCGTCAAACGGCAGCCGTCCAGCATTTTCCGATACCCGGAGAGCCTCAGCAACGGGAAATCCGATCCATAGATGATCTTGTCTGAAACCCCGGCGAGCGCCGCGGCTTTGTAAATCTCACACGAATAAAGATAAGGCGCGGCCGCCGTATCGTACCATACATTTCGCAGATCTTCGCGCACATCCTTCATCAATTCGTACATAAAGAGGCCGCCTCCCCAGTGAGCCAGGACGATTTTCAGCTCCGGGTGCGCGCGGGCCAGCGCATACGCCTCCTTGGGCCCGATGGAACCCTTTCCCGCGTAAACTTTGCCGACCGGCTCGGCGCAGTGGAGCGTAAGGAAGAGGTTGTTCTCATGGCAGGAAGCCGCCAAACGCCACGTCTCGCGGACATCGTCGAGGGCGAAGTTTTGGCCGTCCGGGAACAGCTCTCCAACGCCTATCGCGCCTCTCGCGGCGCAGCGTCCGATCTCATCCGACATTCCATGTGACATCGGCGGAACGACGATCAGCGCCTTCAACCGGCCATTCGAGGCGGCCGCGGCTTCGAGAACATAGTCGTTGGATACTCGGCAAAGCGCGATATCCGAAAAAGCGAACCCGCAGATCCAGCTTTGGTCAACGCCGTCGGCATCCATGGCGGCCAATACATCCTCAGCGGTCGCCCATTTATGCACGGGACTTGAAATTAACTCTCCAAAGTAGCGTTCTGACTCGGCTATCTCCCGGCTGTTATCCCTGATGAGCGGAGGATATACATGTACGTGTGTGTCAATAATCAAGGCCATCCCTCCTTGAGCCATATATATCATAAAAAAGGACGAATCGCGAGGGTAAGTCGCGCTTCGTCCTTTTGAATCGGTAAATTCTCCGGAGAGCGGGGCGCTCGTAGTGCTACTTGAGCTCGATTTTCGCTCCGGCTTCTTCGAGCTTCTTCTTGATCTCTTCGGCCTCTTCCTTGGAAGCGGCTTCCTTTACTGCCTTCGGCGGGTTGTCTACGAGCTCCTTCGCCTCTTTCAGGCCAAGGCCCGTGATCTCGCGAACGACCTTGATAACGCCGATCTTGTTCGCGCCATGCTCGAGAAGGACGACGTCGAACTCCGTCTTCTCTTCCTCGGCGGCGGCGACTCCCGGCATCGCCATCATCGGCATCGCCATCGCGGGGGCGGAAGCTGATACGCCGAATTTCTCTTCCAGCTCTTTCACGAGCTCGGAAAGCTCAAGAACGGTCATCTCTTCAATTGCTTTGATCAAATCTTCGCGGTTCATTGTATTATTTCCTCCTTAAGTGTGAGCCGACGTTATGCGGCTTCTTTTTCTTTTTGTTCCTTGATCTGAGAGAGCGCTGTGACCAGGCCGCGCGACGGGCCGGAGAGTACGGTGACGAGACCGGTAATCGGCGCGATAAGCGTACCCAGAACCTGCGCGAGCATTACTTCGCGCGGCGGCAGGTCGGCCAGAGCCAGAACCTGCTCCTTAGTGAGAAGCTTGTTTCCAAGTATCCCGCCTTTGACGACGAGCGCCTCGTTGCCCTTTTCGCGTGAGAAATCGCGCAGCGCTTTCGCTGTAGCCGCCGCGTCCCCGTACGCAAAAACATACGCGTTCGGGCCCGTGTCGATGGCGTCCGCAGTCGGAGCGCCCGCTTCGCGCAAGGCAATGCGCATCAAGGTGTTCTTAGCGACCTTCACCTCACCCTCCGACGCGCGAACCAGCTTGCGCGCGGCGGTCGCTTTCGCGACGGTAAGACCGCGATACTCCACGATGAAAATTGCCTGACTTGCCTTCACCTTTTCGGCAAGCTCGTTAATAGCCTGACGTTTCGCTTCTGTTGGCATGAATTCACCTCCTAACAAAAGAATATTTGTCCGAAACAAAAAACCGGCGCTCGCGAAGAGGCCGGTTGACGAACAGCAAATGGAGCAACTGTCTGTGCCGAACCTCGGCGGGCCTTATCAAGATTAAGCCGATCCCGGCACCCGCTGTCTCTGGTTTGGTTCTCTATATACGGTTACGCGTTACTTGCCCGAAAAAATCTAAATCTATTCGACGACTTCCTTCTGAACGAGAAGAGGGTCAACCGAGATCCCGGCGCCCATGGTCGAAGAAAGAGCGACGCCTTTGATATACGTGCCTTTGACCGCCGCGGGGCGCGCCTTGATGATCGCGCGAAGCAGAGTCTTTATGTTGTCGGAAAGCTGCTCCGCTGAGAAGGACGCCCTGCCGACCGCGTTGTGAATGATACCGGCTTTGTCGACGCGGAACTCCACGCGGCCCGCCTTGATCTCCTTCACCGCTGACGCAACGTCAAACGTGACCGTGTTCGTCTTCGCGCTCGGCATCAAGCCTCGGGGGCCGAGAACCTTGCCAAGTTTACCTACGGTTTTCATCACGTCCGGCGTCGCGATCACGGCATCGAAATCCAGCCAGCCGCCTTCGATTTCGGCGACCTTCTCCTCGCCGCCAACGAAGTCCGCTCCCGCTTCCTCCGCCTCCCGAACCTTCTCGCCCGCCGCGATAACCAACACGCGCTTCGTGTGGCCCGTGCCGTGCGGAAGGCCCACCGTGCTGCGAACCTGCTGATCCGCGTGGCGGGGATCTACTCCGAGCTTGACGTGCAGCTCGACGCTTTCGTCGAACTTAGCCGTCGCGCACTCCTTCACGAGAGGCACAGCCTCCGCGAGGGAATATAGCCTGTCTCGTTCAATTTTGGAGATAATCGCCTTGTAACGCTTGCCTTTTCCGGACATTTACAGCACCTCCTGTGGTTTTGGCGGAAATCTCGCGGGGTTCTCCCCGGATTTCCTCCCACGGCCCTCTTTATTAATTATGAGAGCCTTCTTTAAAACAATAAAAACTAACCCGTGATCTCCACACCCATGGAGCGCGCGGTTCCCTCGACCATCCTCATAGCAGCCTCAATCGAACCCGCGTTGAGATCAACCATCTTGAGCTGAGCAATCTCCTGCACCTGCTTGCGGGTAACCTTGCCCACAAATTGCTTGTTGGGTACGCCGGAGCCCTTTTCCTTGCCCGCGGCCTTCTTCAAAAGCACGCTCGCCGGGGGCGTCTTCATGATAAAGGAGAAGCTGCGATCAGCATAAACAGTGATGACGACAGGGATAATCATGCCAACCTGATCCGCGGTCTTTGCGTTAAATTGCTTCACGAACTCCATGATATTAACGCCTCTCTGACCCAATGCGGGCCCCACGGGCGGCGCGGGCGTAGCCTTACCTGCGGGAAGCTGAAGCTTCAACTCCCCAACGACCTTCTTTGCCATAGTAAAAAAATACCTCCTTAATTATGCGGAAAAATCAAACAACCCCGCAGGGCACACGCAGACAGTCTCTCGGCTGTGCTCGCCTTTGAAAGCCGTTGTTTTCCCACTTCAAGCCGCGGAATCTTCGTCCCGCGGCGGTATGTTCATTCGTTTGCGGCCAATTACAGCTTTTCGAGCTCGGTGTGGTCGGACTCGACCAGCGTCTCGCGGCCAAAGACGGTCACACTGAACTTCACTTTTCCCTTGTCGGGGATCACCTCGAGGACAGGGCCAACCTGTCCGGCGAAGGGTCCGCTCTTGACGCGCACCGTGTCGCCCGCTTTAAAGGGAATCTCCATCTTGGGCTTGGCCTGGTCTTTGGAGATCTTCGCCATAATTTCGGCTACCTCTTTGGCCGAAAGAGCGATCGGGTGATTGCCGGTGCCGACGAATCCGGTGACGCCGGGGGTATGACGCACTACATACCACGATTGGTCTTCCAGCACCATCTCCACAAGCACATAGCTCGGGAAGACCTTGCGTCTTACGCGCTTTGACTTGCCTTCTTTCGTGAAGACACGCTCCTCCACGGGGACAAGGACTCGGAATATCCGATCCTCCATACCCATGGTGGCAATGCGCTGCTCAAGGTTTGCCCGAACTTTGTTCTCGTAGCCCGAGTAGGTTTGCACAACGTACCACTGACGGCCGGCGTTTTCGATCAATTCAGTCATCGCTATAATAAGCCGCAGTCACTATTGCAGAATACTTGAAAAAACAGCTGTCAATAACACATCCACCAATCCGAGGTACCCACCCACGATAACCGTCAACACTACAACCACTATCGTGGAATACCACACCTGCTTTTTTGTAGGCCACGTGACCTTTTTAAGCTCGGCCCTGGATTCTCGGATAAAGTCGAGGACCCGATCCATAGCCCCGACCTCCTCATTTATTTCAGATTGAACAACACCCTGAGGTGAAGTACTCGTAAAAATATCACAAAAAGCCTGTTGCAAAAATGGCAGGCCCGGAAGGATTCGAACCCTCAACCCCCGCATTTGGAGTGCGGTGCTCTAACCAGTTCGAGCTACGGACCTGCGCGCAAGGGGTATTCTACACTACTTCGTTTCTTTGTGCAAGGTGTGCTTGTTACACCACTTGCAATGTTTGGATTTTTCCAGCTTTTTCTGAGCCTTTTTTTTGTTGACAAGCGTTACATAGTTACGGCGCTTGCACTCCGTGCACTGCAATCCGACGATATCAGCCATCTTTCTCACTCCAGACAAGCAAATTTGGGGCGCAAGGAGCGGCGCCCCCTGTGTATATCTATATTATACGCTCCGGTTACTCGATAATCTCGGTAACGACGCCGGCACCGACCGTGCGGCCGCCTTCGCGAACCGCGAAACGAAGTCCGGGCTCCATCGCTATCGGCGCAATCAGGTTCACTTCAAACGTGCTGTTGTCGCCGGGCATGACCATCTCCACGCC
>Ga0153940_1001127_pt1 | contig 12413 bp, 7 predicted proteins | sample TSNJ024MetaG_FD_104736 | JGI IMG/M metagenome (GOLD analysis project Ga0153940, IMG submission 104736) | Attine ant fungus gardens microbial communities from New Jersey, USA - TSNJ024 MetaG | ecosystem: Host-associated > Fungi > Mycelium > Unclassified | place: USA: New Jersey, Brendan T. Byrne...
ATAATTTCCATTGACAAGTCCTTCAATTCTTTTAGGTGTATCGAAGATTGTGGCAGAGCTGACAGAAGTTTCTGAAGTTTTGTCCAACAGGTCGTCACATGCACTCAGAGTGCTCAAAGCCACCAGTCCTAACACTATTGTAATCTTCTGTCTGATATGTTTATAAATTAGAATATTCATATTTGTAGAGATTTTTATTTAAAATGTGACATTTACACCGAAAGTAAAGGTCCGCCCAAGTCCTGTAGTATTGTACTCAACCCCGGGTGCTGTATTTGAGTTTCCGTTGGCTGAAACCTCAGGGTCGATACCCGAATAATTCGTAAATAACAGGGCATTTGTTATCTGACCATAAACCCTCACTGCATTTAATCTACTAAATGCTAATGCCTTTTTAGGAATATTGTATGCAAGGGATACGTTTTGTAGACGGAGAAAATCTCCCTTTTCCACATGTTCGGATATGGGAGTAGAACCACCGAAAGAAATTCTATCGCCATTTACTACCCTTGGCATATCCGTAATCTGTCCCGGTTCTGTCCACCTTCTCAGAATATCTGTAGAATTGTTGAAAAATATCTGATCGGTTAAAGTAGACTTTGTTCTGTTCATTATATAGTTACCACCCGCATAGGTAAAGTTCAGATTAAGGTCGAACTGTCTATATCTTAAATTACTGGTCAGACCTCCATACCATTTGGGAAGCGTGTTCCCCAATACATAAAAGTCATCACCGGATAATGCCTGAGCTGCTCTGCCATCTAAATATGTCCACGTGCCAAGACCGTTATACTGTACTTCCTCACCTTCTCCGTTAAGAAATACCCGTTGGCCGTTTTCAGGATTCACATATAATGTTTTAAGCCCGTATAAACTTCCTATCGACTCACCCACCCGTGTAATATTCGTATTTCCTGAACCAGTAGAACCGATAATATCCTGATTATTATTGGCCAGGGCTGTCACTTTGTTTCGTATAGCAGAATAATTAAGCGTTACATTCCATGACAGGTCTTTCCGGCTAATAATCTCATAACCGGCACTAACTTCAATACCACGATTATACATTGAACCTACATTGGCGAGAATAGAGTTACCGGGAATACCCTTAGATGGTGACTGAGCCACACTCAGAATCAGCCCGTCCACATCATTGTTGAAGTATGCAAATTCGAAATGAAGCCTGTTTTTCAAAGCGTTCAGTTCAAGCCCGACATTCGTTTGCTCACTGGTTTCCCATGTCAGATCAGGGTTTCCTTGCTGAGTAATGGCCCATGTGGCTGCACCTCCGTACAAAGAGGCCGAGTATAAGTCATAGGAACTATAATCGTTGGACAGATTACCATTACCCACTCGTCCCCAGCTGGCATTAAGCTTTACATCACTGAATACCTTTGACAGTGACGATGATTTAAAGAAATTTTCTTCCGATAACAACCAACCGGCTGACACACCGCCAAAATTACCATACTTACGTCCCACTGCAAGTGCAGAGTTACCATCCCTCCTGAAATTCCCTGTAATGAAATATCTATTTTTCAGTTCATAGCTAAGACGGGAGAAGAAAGAGGCAAAAACCCTCTCACCTTTCTGATTTCCGGTAGCTACCACATTAGCCCATCCACCCTGATAATATTCGAAAAAATCGTCGGAGGCTTTAGTCGCATTTGCTCCCCATGCAGAGACTTTATAGTTCTGTATATCCGTTCCTATCAGCAGGGAAACATGATGGTCCTTAAAAAAAGTTTCATCGAAGCCGAGCGTGTTCGTCCAGGCTTCTGTTTGCCGTGTTGTCGAGATATTGGACACGGACCCACCACTTGTATAGGCGCTCGATCCTAGTTCCGGACTTTGATATGCTACATCTTCACTCTTTATTCTGTCGATTGCATACCTCACCGTTAGTTCCAGTTGTTTAACAGGTTTGATGACGGCATTTACATTCCCTACCAAATGATCGTTCTCTGATGTATATCTCGACAACTCGAACAAGGCCGCCGGATTATATAATGGTATAGTTGCTTTGTTATTTCCAGAACCAAGAGTTCCACTACTTGGGTTGAGATTGAAACTTCCGTCAGCATTATAGGCACCCACATTTGGAGGTAATACGAGAGCAAGCCGGGTGGCCCCTGTTGTTGTCATGGATGCACCGGGTAAACTTCCCGAATCGAAAGATTCATTATTACTTATATTATAGACCGCACCTCCCGACACTTTGAGCCAACTTGTAACCTCATTGTCAAGATTGAAGCGTATACCTTTCCTCTTAAAATTATTACCTATAAGAAAGCCTTGCTGATCGGAATAGTTTAGGGACAGGTAATAATTTACTTTTTCGGAACCTCCCGAAATATTCAGCGAATGATTATGTGAAACCGCTGTTCTATATACATAATCTTTCCAATTGGTATCCACTACCGAGCCATCAGGGTTATAAGACAAGGCGTAAGCCGCATCACGGACTACGCCATCTATAGATGTTGCATTGGCTATTGCTTCATTCTTGATATCTGTATATTGCTGAGCATTCAGCACCTCGGGTAAACGAGTCGCATTTGTGATTCCAAGCCACCCTTCATAAGTAGTGGTAATACGCCCTGTTTTACCACGCTTAGTGGTAATAAGAATAACTCCACCGGCAGCTCTCGATCCATAGATCGCTGTTGATGCAGCATCCTTCAGTATATCAATTGAAGCTATATCGGCCGGGTTGATATCACCTAAAGGATTATTTGAAGCACGATTCGATGAAATATTTCCTGTACTTACAGGGATACCGTCAACGACAACTAAGGGATAAGAGCTTAAGGAAATTGAGTTTACACCTCTGATCCTGATGACTGGCTGCGAGTTGAGCTGTCCGTTAGGTAAAGCAATACTTACTCCGGCGGCCTTGCCTTGCAGGGCCTGCTCAAAACTCTGAACCGGTACATCTTTTATCAAGTCTCCGTTGAGCGAAGATATAGCACCCGTAAATTCCCGCTTTGTTTTTGTGCCATAACCGACAACTACAACCTCATCAAGTACATTCAGATTTTCCGAAAGTGAGATTGTAATTTCTTCGCCTGATTCATAGACATCTATTTCCTGTGTTTTAAACCCCAGAAATGAAACAAGAAGTGTTATTGGAACCGGTTTGTTCTCCGACAACTGGAATTTACCATCATAATCTGCCTGAACAGCGTTGTTGGTCGACTTAACTTTTATCAGAGCCCCTGATACGGGAATTCCGCTGCGCTCATCCAATACTTTTCCTCTAATTACTGTTTGTCCTTTTGCTGAAAAAGAAAGAACAAACAGAAAAAGCAGGGATAGAAAGAGATATTTTTTCTCCTGTAAGAGTAATTTTTTACCCTTATTTAATTGTATATTTGTCATGTTCTAATACCTATTTTAGAATATTAAGTGCTTCTTTATCCGGCTGCAATTGGAAGGAGAAGCACTTTCTCTTACATTTAAACTATTATTTCAGATTCATTGTATATAGCACTTTTTCCAATTCTTTTATCTGGTATGTAAGTACTTTCTCATCCGGGTTTAGAATACCATAACTATGGTTGAATGTTTTGCCTTCAGTCAAAACCCATACAAGAAACTCTTTTACCGTCTTGTTCCCGGGGGAATATGCAAACCCGATATTATCGACAGGGATCAAATCGATAGGCTCCGACTCCAATAACTCAATCACGTTATCTATATTGACCGATTCCGTAAAATAGTTGCGGTATTCTTTCTTCACATCTAACGGAAGAATAGTGATATTGTCTTTTAGCCCACGAGTATTAATATCGAATATATTACCCAAAGCATTGAATGTGACACCCGTTTTATCTTTCTGTATGGCATTTATAAGAAATGCATCATCTCCTGAGATCTTTTTGCCTTTCAGGCTTGAAGAAGTATACCCGAAATATGAAGCAAAACTATGTGCTACTGATTCATTGTTATTTCCCGAATATACAGTTACGTCATAGCCGGGTTTCGAAGGATTTGTATCTTCGCTAAGTATATCCTTTTCAAAGAACAGATCTTTAATCCTTTTATCATTTAACTTTTTCTTAGAAAACTCAGCGAGTAAAGGATTGTCTTTACCAATGACAGGCAAGATCGCGTATCGACCGAAAAACAGGATTTGTTCGCCAATCTGCAATCCGTTTTTACTATTGTCTGACACTACTACTTTTAAGGAAATATTTTCTGCCTTTACACTATTATCAGCCAGCCTGATCTGTGCCTGAGGATTCACTTTAGTATATTCATTTATCCATTTTTCAATCAGGGGAGATGCAAAGCGTGAGCTTTTGATATATATGGTTTCGTTTACATTATCTTGAGCAAATATTGGAGAGGAAATAAGAAGAATGACCAATATTGATTTGAAAAGCTTCATTGTTTTCATATTTATTATATATTATTGTTTTATATGCTTTTATATCAGAATATATGAAATTCCGTACCTTAATCAAGGTTATATTATTATTGGGGTTACCTATGGGGAAATAGGAAGATTTTAATTTTTTGAGAATAAAGAAAAACTGAAAGATATAGCGGAAGCTATAATAAAAAGGATTAGAAGCAACACATCGACATTCGCATGCCGGAGATTGTAGAAGGAGTAAAATAAGTAGAAGCAGAAGTGATATTCAGAAAGTCATACACCCCGGAAGAATTATATTTCCGCTCTTTCCGTCGTTTAGTAAATCTTTTCATTTTGCTATTTTTTAGAAATTTAAAATCTTTTTGTTATTTGATTTTCATGAAACAAAATTATGATTCGCTATCATTATATAAAATACCATGATGATGGTATTTTTATACCATGCATTAGGTATATATTATAAAACAGAAAATTAAGAAGACCATACTTTTTTATGTTATAAGAATTGCATCTGATAACAAATAGCCATTAATTATTATAAATTCATAGTTATTCATATTCCGGCTCAACAATACCATATGAGATGATTTCCTCATAGCCGCTTGGTATGGAATTGACAACAACTCCATCTTTACGACGTAAGGTGAAGTTCTCTCCATTGGGATCAACAACTTGAAATATTATACTAAAGCCGCTTTCATACCGGGCTGAATACCAGTGATCTTTTATAAAATGTTTTGGGGTCATTATGCTATAAACTTACAATACGCAAAAATAAGACTATTGTAATTGTTTATCAAATTGTAATCGATAGAGTTATGAACATTTGGTTTAAAATAGCATATAAAACTAATAATCAACAACTTTACCCATCAAAAACGCTGTAAAGTCATAGACTAAGAGCTAATACAATACCCTTTACACCATCGTTTTTTGACGTTTACTGTATTTTTGGATCTGTATTCACTTGTGGATATATTTTTTTTTAGCTTTATTTACACAAAATAATTACATCAGTATTCTTTGTAGGTTGCAATCACACTAAACTCTTCTCCCCTTTCTATGTGTAATGTTTTTGTCTCGAAACGTGTTTTTACAATCATAATATTTTTATTATGCGATTTCTTATATGTCTTTTCACAACAGGGAGAGGCCGTAAATAAAGTTATTGCAAAACTAAAGACAGAATTAGAGAAAGATATAACGGATAAAAAGTCATTGAAGAAAATAAGTGAACTATTGATTAACAGCGGCGATTACAATCAAACTATACATTATGCACTACTCTTGGATAGTGCAGCTCAATTAACCAATGATGAAACTGCTCAGATGTACTCCTATATATATCTGGGTCAGGCTATGGTGATGAATGGAGAAGAACGAAAATCCAAGTATTACATTGATAAGTCTTTGGAACTGGCAACAAAATTATCCAACGATTCTGCATTAGCATCTGTATATAACGGATTAGGGCTGTATGCATCTAATGTAGAAATGGATTACTACAGGTCTATTAATTATTTCTTTCAAGGCATAGAAGCCGCAAAGCGGAGCTCTCATGAACGTTTATATTCAATATTACTATGCAACATATCCGGGATATACTATCTGAAAAGAGATACGGAAGGCCTCAAATATGCATTGGAATGTTATACTTTGGGACACGAAAAAGATGATGCCTACCTTATTTATTGCGGGTCTACCAATTCGGCTTATATGTTCTTCTTGTTGGGAAACTATGACGAAGCACTGAAGTATATTAAAGAAGCTGAATTTATTACTGAAAAAAATAATTTCTACGATAAAACGAACTTGTACAATTTGTATGGAAATATATTATTCAGGTCGGGCGATAATAAAGCAGCGATAGATGCTTTTTACAAAGCCTTAGAATATAAGGACCAATCGCAAATATCTTCAGTAGCCAACACATACCTTAGCTTGTCAAAAGTTTTTATAAAACAAAAACAATATAAAGAGTCTGTTGCATTACTGGAACTGGGATTAGATCTTTCAATAAAAAACAAAAATACGATTCATGTACCGGAATTATATGAGTATATATCCATATCTTATGAATTAGATCGCGATTACAATAATGCATTGAAATATTATAAGATTTTCCAATCCTTTTCAGATAGCATATACAATGCAGAGAAAGAACGTTCCTTAAGCGAACTAAGAATAAAGTATGATACTGAAAAACATGAAAATGAGATAAAACAGAGTAAGCTGAGTTTGCTACAGAAGGAGAAAAGATTCCAGCTACTCCTTTTCGCTTTTATTCTGATCTTTCTTATATTAGGAGGAACCTACATTTCTTATTATAAGAAAAACAAGTTATACCTTCAAATAGTAAAAAGAAATAAGGAAGCCATAAAACGTGAAGCGAACCTGAGAATGCAAATAGACGAACTTAGAAATAGAATGGGGAAGGAAACCGGTACAGAAAAATATTCTGTATCATCGATGAGTGAGGAAAAAGAAATAAAGCTATACGAAGAGTTGACTAACCTCATGAGGAATGAACATATATATAAACAGAATGATTTGACAAAAGAAAAGCTGGCGGCACTATTAAATACAAACAGAACTTATTTATCGCAGGTAATAAACAAATATTCCGGCTTGTCATTTACTCACTTCATTAATTCCTTCCGTATAGAGGATGCTGTTCATGTCTTGTCCGACCCTAATAATGACATTCCACTTAAAGCTCTTTCTTCCGATATTGGGTTTAATTCTACGACTACTTTCTATACGGCATTTCAATCTTCAGTTGGTATGACCCCATCTCTCTATAGAGAAAAAGTACATCAGTTAGACAAGCAAGAACGAAAAAGACAATAGCTGAATGCTCTCTAATCAGTGATAATTATATCATTTTATCACTAAAAGTTTTACAAAAACAACAATTGCCAATATTGACGTATCATTTTCAGTTGTTTTAACAATTGTTTTCTTTTATTTTACCTTCTCGCATGTATTATTTGAAATAAGGTCTAATATGAAGAAAATTGTAGCTTTTAGTATTTTTATGATCTTTATCTTATTTAATATAGATAAAGCTGATGCACAAAACAACACGAAATCTGAATTTACAGTTTCCGGAATTGTTACTGATGAAGACCAACTCCCGATAATAGGAGCGGTCATTTCAGTAAAAAGAGATGGGAAAATTACAGGTGGTACAACAACTGATTCTGATGGGCATTATACTATAAATGCCAGGTCGGAATCAGATTCTCTTATATTCTCGTATTTAGGATATATTCCCCGGAATTATATTATAGGAGGAAGGAGGGTTCTGAATGTCGAGATGCGATCATCGATAACGGGTCTGGATGAAGTAGTTGTTACCGGTTATCAGACTATATCTAAAGAACGGGCTACCGGATCTTTCTCTAAGGTAACATCAGGAACACTTGACAAACAACGGCTGAGTGACCTCAATACACTCCTTGAAGGGCAGGTTGCCGGTTTTACCGGAGGATTATTGAGGGGTACAACTTCAATGTATGGAACAACACAACCATTATATGTGGTAGACGGTTTCCCTATAGAAAATGTCAGGTATGATGCATATACCGGCAATGCAACAGAAGGCCTTCCCGAACTTAATATGGAAGATATAGAAAGTATTACAGTATTGAAAGATGCCGCTGCAACATCGATTTATGGAGCCAGAGCAGCAAATGGAGTCGTTGTTATTATCACAAAAAAAGCATCGAAAGGGAAAGTGCAAGTATCTTTCTCCAGTACGTTTACCTTTTCTCCGTATTCTTATTATAAAGACGGATTAACCAATTCAGGTGACATTATTGATATAGAAAGGGAATGGGCTTCAAACAATAAATCATTACAAGGTACCGATGCCCCGGCTTATGCTCAGCGTATGCTTGATTCCAATATATATCCGACTCAGGGAATAACATCTATTCTTAATTACTATACCGGGAAGATATCCGAAACTGAGCTTGAACAGAAATTAAACACACTCTCTGCGCAAGGTTACAGCTATTATAATGATGTAGAGAAATATGCTAAACGAAATCCATTCTATCAACAATATAATCTATCGGTAGGGAAAACAACAGATAATAATATGTTCAAAGCCTCCATTACATATCGGGATAACAAGCAGGCTGACCGTTACACCGACGATCAGTCAATAGGTGTTAACATTACAAATAACCTTGAGGTAACCAAATGGCTGAAACTTGACATAGGAACTTATAATTACTACCAGAAGCAAAATAAACAATCTTATGATGCCTTATCTCCGGGATACAAGTATATGCCTTATGATGTACTAAAAAATACAGATGGCAGTAATTATACGTCATTAGCTTCGTCACGGTTAACTAAAGATAATTATGCGCTGATAAGCGATTATGGTTTGTATAATATGGATATAACTCCGCTTAACGAACTGGGTCTGAATAGAGCGAAAACTAACAGTTTTCAAAACAGGACTTATGGTAGATTAAACATAGCATTTGCAGAATGGCTCAATTTCAGTAGCATGTTCCAATATGAATATGGTTCTGACCAGTATTCTAAACTATCAACTAAAGATTCTTACGCTGTACGGTCAAGGGTGAATAATATGGCTTCGCGGACAAACAATACAACAGTATTTAATATTCCATATGGTAATATTTATAACACAGTCGATTTTTATTCTAAAGCATACACATTGCGCCAGCAACTCAATTTTGATAAAACTTTCGGCCAGAAACATCAGGTAACCGCTTTGATCGGAAATGAGGTCCGCGAAAATAAATATGAAATATCCAACAATACATTATTTAACTATGACCCTGATATTCTATCATATACTCTTATCGATGCAGCAACATTAGCTAAAGGAGTAAGTCCTTTCTGGGGAGGAACATTCTATTCTTCAGACATTGCTTCCAGGAGTGAAGTGACAAACAGATTTGTTTCTTATTATGGAAATGCAGCTTATTCCTACGATGATAAATATTTATTTACAGGAAGTTTGCGTTGGGACAGATCCAATCTTTGGGGAACGGCCTCCAAATATCAAAACAAGCCTATCTGGTCTACCGGCTTGGGCTGGAATATAGATAAAGAATCATTTATGACCATTGGATGGATAGATCGCCTTAAACTGAGAACTTCTTATGGGATTGGTGGCAATATCGCGAAAGACAAAGCCCCGTATATGGTTGCTTATTATTCAACAAATGCAAATGTGGGAGGAACTCAGGGATCTATATCTTCTCGTCCCAATCCTTCATTATCATGGGAAAAAACAACCACAACAAATATCGGTATAGATTTCGCCTTGTTTAAAAACAGATTAAGCGGGACTATAGAATATTATAATAAATACGGTAAAGACCTGCTTTCGAGCACAATGGGGGTACCAACTGAAGGATTCGGCTATTCCACGTATCAGATCAATAATGGTGAAATGAGAAACAGAGGTGTGGAAATAACCTTATCCGGAGATATTATCCGCACTAAAGATTTTACTTTAAACTCTACTTTAATTTACGGATACAATAAGAATAAAGTAACATATGTGAATGTTGAAGCACCCGTTTACTATCTTCAGATAGACTATCCGACAGCTTATCCCCGCATAGGAAATCCATACCAGGCTATATATGCCTATAAATGGGCCGGACTCAGCGCCGACGGGCTACCTCAGGTATATAATGAAAAGGGAGATGTTGTATCCTCTGTGCCTACCAGTCTTGATGCGATTGTATATGCAGGTACTACAGTACCGGTTCATAGTGGTTCGTTTAGCAGTAATATACGTTATAAGGATTTTGATTTATCGTTTATGTTGATATATGAAACAGGACACAAAATGCGTAATACCTTCTTGCCAACATTAGGTACTTCATATTCCAGCGCAGCTTATTCTTACATAACCAATATTACCGCAACCAACAAAGATATCGTAAACCGTTGGCGTACCCCCGGAGATGAAGCACATACAAATATACCTCGCATTATTTTTGCAGAAAGTCCTTTCTATAGTAGTGATCTGTATAGTATATATGCCAATGCTGATATAAATGTAATCGATGCTGCTAATCTCAGATTGAGTAATATCTCCTTGTCATACAGTATACCTAGAAATATTTGCCAAAAGGTATTTCTGCGAAATGCACGTTTACAGTTCAATATAGAGAACCTGTTCACTCTCGCCAAAAGCGATGAGGCTAAATACCTGCTAGGCGGATACAATAGCCCTAACTATGTATGGGGGTTATATTTAAACTTTTAAATAATTAAATACAATTGATATATGAAAACCAATATATTTCCCATAAAATTATTATTTGTATTTGTTCTTTCCTTGTCATTTACAGCATGTAACGATTACCTCGATATTCTGCCGAAGGGTGAAAGAATTCCTACTACCCTTTCCGATTTTGAGGCTTTGCTAAGAGATGAATATGGTACCCACAGGCTGGATGCATCCAATGCAATAAATCTACTAAATGACAGATATCAGACAATTGCTAATTTGAATTACTATCCTTTAACCAAGGCAAATTATATGTGGGATGAAAATGCAAACCGCATAGAGCTGAATAATTCGGATGAAACAATGTATTACGCCAGCTATGCCTCTATCTCTACATGTAACCTGATTATAGAACATGCCCCAACTGCGACAGAAAGTACAGATGCTGAACGTAATGAAGTTATTGCCTATGCAAAAGTACTACGTGCTATAAATTATTTTTATCTGGTAAATTTTTATGCTGAAACTTATCAGGAAAATAATGCTGCCACTAAAAACGCAGTACCCCTTATAACAAATGCTAATATCGGCGCTTCGTATCAACAACTGACCGTAAAAGGAATATACGATTTTATCCTAAATGACATGCAGGAAGCCTTGCCATTTCTGAAATCTGAATCACCAACCCCTTTACATCCAAACTTAGGGACAGCTTATGCATTTTATGCACGTGTGTATCTACAGATGAGTAATTATACGAAAGCTCTGGAATATGCAAATCTGGCTTTAGCCGAAAATGGCCAATTGTATGATTGGACAACGTATTATTCAGAAAATAAAACACAGATAGAAACTCCTGATTCATACACCACGACAGCTTCACCAACAGGGCATTACTATATTGAAAATTATTATTTCAGGCATGGAGCTTCATCCTATTCTTCAACAGAAAATCCTATTTCTGTCGAACGCAAAGCTAAATTTGAAGATGGGGATGCCAGAGCTGCAGCTCGCTGGAAAGTCAGAACTGTAGGGACAGAAACATATTGCGTAAGTACTACCCGTGGATTTTTCAACGCAGGAGGCATCACTACTACAGAGGTTTATCTTATTAAGGCTGAATGCCTTGCCCGTAGTGGAAAGTACAGCGAAGCAATGAATGAACTTAATAAAGTCCGGGAAAAACGTATTTTATCCGAAAAATATGTGCCACTTACAGCTTCTACAGAGGAGAAAGCTATAGAATATATCCGTCGTACGAAAGATAATGAGTTGATATTGACTATTATTCCTTTTGCCGATGCACGCCGATATAATACTGAGACTAAATATGCCCGTACACTGAGTAAAGTGGTAGACGGACAAACAATTTCACTGTCACCGGCATCACACATGTGGACAATGCCTTTCCCTATGGGGGCTATTAAGAATCCGGGTAATGGTACAATTATACAAAACGTAAGTAAATAACACTAAAAAACATAATCGTCATGAAACTTTTAAAGAATCTATCGGCTTTTTTAATAGCAAGTACAATAATGATTTCTTGTACTGAAAAACCAGCTACATCATATACCATTGAGGGAAACCTTCAAGGCATACCAGATGGGGCTAAAGTTGAATTAATTCCGGGAGCTACCCATAAGGATGAAAAGCCTGTTGCTGAGTCTGTTGTTACAGATGGAAAATTTACATTTACAGGAGCGACCGATGAACCCCGGATATTTTATATACATATAGCTGAAAGCCGGGGATTGGCAAAACTTATGGTTGAAAATGGGAAAATCGAATTAACCG
>Ga0153940_1001128_pt1 | contig 12386 bp, 7 predicted proteins | sample TSNJ024MetaG_FD_104736 | JGI IMG/M metagenome (GOLD analysis project Ga0153940, IMG submission 104736) | Attine ant fungus gardens microbial communities from New Jersey, USA - TSNJ024 MetaG | ecosystem: Host-associated > Fungi > Mycelium > Unclassified | place: USA: New Jersey, Brendan T. Byrne...
CGATATGAGTGTCATTATCTCTGATTTTTGATTTTGATCATTCATTAGACGATTGATTTAAAGGTTAATAAACACAAAGATAAGTCTTTTATTGATGATGATGCAATTTGTCATGCACCCTTAATATTCAAATACTGTTTTATTGGGAAGAAATTCTGTAGTTATAAGCTCTAATAGACAATTTGTCCTTTTTTTGCTATGGAGCCTACTTTTGAGAATGGCTGACTTTCTGATGAAATATTGTAAGCACAGATTTGCAGGCTGTATACCAATTTTTTTGAGTCTAAAAAATAATGAATTCAAAGTTTTTAGAAAAAATTGAAATACTGATTATGAGCTAGATATTTATTACATGCAACTTTACCCTCTATATTGGCATGAACCCAAAGAGGTTCAAAAGCCTCTCTGCCGGATAATTATAATTTATAAAAATCGAATGTTGTTTTCTCTCCTTTGTCCTGAATATCTATTTTTCTTTTGCGTCGATGTCGAGAAAATCTTTATCCAGGGTGATATTGTATTCTTGCTGCTCCCGCTTTAGCTCCTGTTCCCGTTGCTCCACCCTGTTTTTACCCTCATGGTAAATAAAGCTGTCCTCTTTTTCGACCAGTTGATTTAGCAGGGCATTATCAGTCGCGTATTTTGTATTAAGTGTCCAGCCACATCTTTTTCATTTTTTGAAAAAACATCTGAGAGATCCAGATAAAAGAGGTAGCACTGATATTAAGCGTTTGAAATGATATGATTTGATAGTAGGTTAGATAAGATATAGCAGCAATTGCCCGCTTCTTTTATTTTTATTATCTTTACATCAGTTATTTGGGGTATAAAAATCGAAGAAGAGTATGTCCTTACTTCTAAGCTAGTTTACCTTGATAATAGATGTTATATGGCATTCTATTTTTTTCATAAAAATTCAATCACGGATATTCTGAATGACTGTTAGCCTTATAAGAGTGGAAGATATTTTATAAAAATCAACATCAACAGATTTGAGTCATCATGTAAAAAAAATATTGAGTGATATATCTTGCCTTGATTCAGAGAGAGCCTTGGAAACCCTTATCTCAATGTATCAAGAAGATTTGTCCAGATATATATTTATGTATGTACACTCAGGAGAAATTACGGAAGAGATCATGTCCGATGTGTTTTATACTGTTTGGGAAAACCGAAAATCAATAACTTATATTTATCCATTTAAGCCTTATCTGTATAAAATTGCGAAATTTAGATGTTTGAACTACTTAAGAAATAATAAAAAATTCCCAACCGGTTTAGAAAAAATGCCCATGCATACTTTCGCATCTACACAGACAACAGTAGAAGAGGAGTATATATCCAGGGAAATGGTACTACAATTAAATTCCATTATAGAAGAATTACCTCCTAAATGTAAATTAGCGTTTAAACTTATAAGGGAAGATAAAATGCACTACAAGGATGCCGCGGAGCATCTAGGAGTTTCTATTAAAACATTAGAATCGCAAGTTAATACTGCAATAAAAAAAATAAAATAAAAATTGCATATGTTAAATAAATGTTAATGATATATTTTTAATAGGGGATTCTTTCTTTTTTTGTTCTTATTTTTATATAAAGAGCAGATTGAGTTCTCATTTAAAAGAAATTTATTTAGATTAGTATGCCATTATCGCAAATAGAGGAATTAATCCGGAAAAATATTCAGGGAGATGCTTCAAGCGAAGAAGTTATTCTACTTTCAAACTGGCTTAAAGAGAGCGAGCAAAACAAACTCATTTATTTGCAAATCAAGGAGTACTGGAATGCCGAAGTAACAGGTACTATACCCATAAACTATGAAGCTGTATTGAGTAAAACTCTCCAGCGTATCAAAAAACGGGTTCAATTTCAGAAAAAAGGAAAGCTTTTAGGAACAAATATATTAAAGCGGTTACTATTGTAGCGGCTTGCTTTGCCGGGATAATTATATATTTGGGATTCTTTAGAGCCCCATCTACGCACTTCTATTCGTACATGACAGGGAACAGTATCACCGAAATAGTCCTTCCTGATGGGACACATTTATCGCTAAACAAGAATAGTTTATTGACATATAAAAATGATTTTGGCAAATATAAACGAGAGGTAAGCCTACAAGGAGAAGCCTTTTTTGATGTGAAAGAAGATAAGGAAATTCCATTTATTGTGAACTTAAAAGATCTAAAAATAACAGTATTGGGAACAAGTTTTAATGTAAGAAATAACCCGCAGGAAGAATACATATCCACGTCCTTACTTCGTGGTGCAATCCAATGTGAAACATCCAATAAGTGTATATTTTTAAAACCTGATCAAAAATTAGAGTATAATAAACTCAATCGTGAAATGAAGGTTGAAAAAACAGACCTTCATCCGATTATTGCGTGGAAAGAGAATTTAATAAGATATAAGTCAAAGACATTATCCGAGATACTACAAATTATAGAAGAACAATACAATGTTACGATTATGATGAAAGACGGTTCGTTTTTTGAAGAACAACTAACAGGAGCCTTTGATAAAAATCTATCCGTTGAGCAAATATTAGATCTGCTAAAAAGACAGGTTTCTTTCAATTGGGAAAAACTAAATGACATCTATTTGATAACAAAATAAAATAAAAACCTATGATAAGATAATACTCCCGAAAAACACTTGAAAAACCGGCCATTCTTGCAGGAGTAACCGGTCTTAATTTAGTTAAAAAACTAGGAAGTCTGTTAGGTTTATACAATCACTATAATCCTGACAATCCTAACTTAATTCATTTACAAACTTACATAAAAATGGCGATTTATAAGCGAGCCGTCATAAAAGAATAGCTTTTTCTGCCCAAAGAAGAGCCACAATATGTTTATAGATTTGATACGAAGCTCTTGGCTTAATTTTATGTGTATCTTTCGGGGAAAAATCTCAACCCTATTCTTATGAAACAGTATTGTGGCCTTGATATACACAAAGATAGTGTCTTTGCATGTATTATCAATGAGTCAGGGGTTCTAAAAGAGAAAAAGTTTTCTACACTGACCTCTGATTTGTATGCGCTTCGTTCGATGCTTGAATTGTACGATGTCTCTGAAGTAGCCATGGAAAGTACCGGTATTTACTGGATTCCTATTTGGCGTATGCTGGTAGATTCATTTGAGTTGAAATTGGTAAATCCCCTGTTTATCAAACAACTTCCGGGTCGGAAAACAGACGTTCGCGATGCCCATTGGATTGCTTTGGTGCTGATGAAGGGATTAGCTTATGGCAGTTATGTTCCTGCTCAAAAGATTCAAACCCTGCGTCAGTACGAACGTCGCTACTCGGCCTTAAACAAGCGGATTGTACATACTGAACAATGTATAGACATGCAGCTTCAGCGTTGTAATATTCGTTTTAGCAACTACATTTCGGATATTGGTTCGCAAGCGATGCGTAAAGTGGTTAAAAGTCTGATTCAGGGCATAGATAGCCCTGATGAATTGGTCAAATGTGTACATACCCGCACAAAAAACAGGCATGGTATACCCATTATTCAAGAATCGCTCAATGGAGTTGTAAGTCAGGTCGATCGAGATATGCTTACACTCTATATGGAAGAGTTGGAACTCTATGAACGCCAACAGGAGGAATGTCAGATGCACATGGTGCAAATCTGCCAGGAAAGTTATAGTCTTGAGCTTTCCTTGCTGATTACAATCCCGGGAATAAAAATAGCAAGCGCAATGACCATTCTATCTGAACTGGGGAATGATTTAGCTGCGTTTCGCACCTCTTCAAATCTTGTCGGCTGGGCAGGGCTCAGACCACGGAACGATGAAAGCGCAGGGAAAATCAAATCACGGAAAACAATGCATGGGAATAAGTTTCTAAGAGTGATACTCGTGCAATGTGCATGGGCAAGCACGCGAAACAAAACATCCCGGTTAGGACATAAATATGCCTTGTTGGTAAAAAGAATGGCACCACAGAAAGCTTTAGTAGCAGTAGCCAGGAAATTATTGGTCATCATTTGGAATGTATTGGCCCATAAAGAACCCTACAGAGCATAGTTTATACCTGCGTTGTTCAGTCCCATATCTTTGTGGAGAGAAAATCCCGATTTTGCAAACTGGTCAGTAACAGTGCAGGCCTTAGAAAGCAAGCCTAAGTTTATAACTTGCAGAGGAAAGTCAGTAATTATAACAAAATAATCTTATCACAAGATGATAGGACAGGTAGAACTATGGCGAAAAAAAAGAAAACTGTCGCCAAACTCAAACAGTAGAACCAACCGAAAGATTAATTATAGAGGAAAGATATGAAAAAGACTTCTATTATAGACTCTTCTTATAAAGATGAGTTAAAAAAAGTGTTCTCATACAAGAGAAACTTTCTTATCCTTTTGTTTATTTGTGTATTGCAGGTACAAGCAACAGAACTTTATCCTCAAACCTCAAAATTTACAATATCCTTCGAAAGAATTACTCTGGCTGAGTTCTTTGACGAGATTGAAAAACAAAGTGAGTATCTTTTCATCTATAAAGATATTGACGTAGATGGAGTGAAAATAAATTTGAATATAAAAAACGCAACTATAACAGAACTCTTAGACGCGGCACTGGAAAAGACTGGGTTGAGCTACACTATTGATGGCAGGCACTTTTCAATCTTTAGATTGGATGCAGAGCAGAAAGACTTAAAAAATGCCGCTTCGGATCCAAAAATCCAAAATTATCCAAAATATCAAAATATAACGAAAAAAAATATCACAGGCAATGTTACCGATGAACAGGGAAATCCTATAATTGGAGCCAATATAAAGGAAAATGGAACTACAAATGGTACTATTTCGGATGAAAACGGATCTTTTTCATTAAATATTGAAGATAATGCCTTAATAAGTGTTTCTTATATGGGATTTGTCACACAAGAAATATCAACAGCAGGGAAAACATTCATTAATGTTATCTTGCGTGAAGACACAAAAATATTAGATGAATTCGTAGTTGTAGGATACGAAAGCAAGAGAAGAAGAGATATTACAGGTTCTATCGAGATAGTGAATATTGATAATTTACAAAAGACAGTTTCCAGTTCAGCCCTACAAGCTCTTCAAGGATTGGCTTCAGGTGTTAATATAGTATCTTCAGGAGCACCTGGTTTGGATAGTAAGATATTAATCCGTGGTATAACATCTTTTGGAGATGCCAATCCACTTATCATAGTAGATGGTATTGAACAGAACTTGAATAATATTAATGCAAATGAAATAGAATCCCTTCAGGTTTTGAAAGATGCAGGGGCAGCCTCTATATACGGAGTCAGGGGCTCAAATGGAGTAATCATTGTTACTACGAAGAAAGGGAAAATCAGCGCTCCTACAGTCAGTTATGATGGTTATTATGGAATGACTTATCCATTGCCTGGAAATCCGTTTAATTTACTCAACTCTGAAGATTTTATGCATGTTTACAATACGGCAATACCCGGTAATGAGCTATTTGCCCGAGGTATGCCTGATTACACTTATAGAGGTCCGAATGGTGCAGGCGTCGGCTTTGAGAGTGACCCTGAAGTCAATCCCGCAAATTATTTTTATGAAGCACCCAATAGGGGAAGAAATTATATCATTCAAAAAGTAAACAAAAAGGGGGAAGATTGGTTCCATCATTTTTTCAAGAAAGCACCTCGTCAGAATCATACTATTACTGTCAGTGGCGGAACAGAAAAAGCCAAGTATTTGTTCTCAACGGGCTATATGAGACAGGAAGGCACAGCAACTAAAACAAGCCTACAAAGAGTTTCTGTACGAATCAACACGGAATATTCAATAAAAAATTGGCTTAAAATCGGTGAAAATGCAAATTTTATTTACAAGAGTACCCCTGGTTTTACTAATCAAGACCAATTCTCTACATTGACTCAAATATATAGATTATTTCCTATAACACCATTAAAAGATATTAAGGGAAACTGGGCAGGATCATTTGGAGGGCCTAATTTGGGTTCTGCCGGGGCTAATCCGGTTGGAGCACAATATCGTAGTATAGAAAAGGATGTTGACAGGCAATTTATCACCCTTGGCAACATTTTCGCAGAAGTTAACATACTCAAAGGGTTAACTGCAAGAACCAGTATAGGATATAATATACAAAATCTATATTCTCAGGATTATGGTCCCAATATAACTGAAAATATTGAAGGAAGTTCCAATCCGGATAATCTGACTATAAGCTCAAACTTTGCCACAACCATGACATTTTCAAACACTTTGAGTTACGAAAGAATAATTGGAGTGCATGGCATAAAGGCTCTAATCGGCTCGGAAGCGATTGAATCTGTAGAACGAGGTCATTTTGGTAGTTCGGCAGATTTTTTCTCCAATGATTTCAATTACTTAATTTTAAACAACGGAACGAGCGGTAAGACAAACAGTAGTTGGGTAAACGAAAATAGTCTCTTTTCTCTGTTTGCTCGTTTAGATTATTCATTCGATAACAAATACCTTCTGGGAATTACAATACGTCGCGATGGGTCATCTAGGTTCGGTTCGTACAAGAAGTATGGGACTTTTCCTTCTCTGTCTATGGGTTGGCGAATATCCGAAGAGGTATTTGCGAAAAAATTAACTTGGCTGGATGATCTGAAGATCAGGGGTAGCTATGGTATTTTAGGATCTCAAAATAATATTTCAGGAAATAATGCATTTTCTTTATATCATAGTAATTTAGGAAGAACATATTACGACATTAACGGAACGGGGAATAGTGCGGAATTGGGATTTGCTCAATCTCAAATCGGAAATGCCAATACAGGCTGGGAAAAGGATAAAGTGCTCAATTTAGGTTTTGATGCTACAATATTAAACCAATCCTTGTTTATTTCGGCAGAATACTATCGAAAAAACACTGAAGGTCTACTCTTTAATGAGCCTTTACCGGCAGTAGTCGCCGGTAGTGCATCTACCCCTGTTATCAATATCGGAGATATTAGAAATACTGGCTTTGATATTTCTTTAACTTACAAAGGAACAATCGCAAAGGATTTAAGTTTTTCAGCTGGAATAAACTTCACACCCTATAAAAATACTATTGTTAATATTCCAGATCCTGGGTATTTTTATGCAGGGGGATTGCTTGATACATGGGACAATATATGTAAAAACAAAGAAGGACATCCAATGAGTTCGTTCTATGGATATAAAGTAATAGGTATTTTTAAAAGCGATGATGAAGTAGTTTCTGCCGCCACACAAGATGGCGCGCAACCTGGACGTTTCAGGTATCAAGATACAGATAAAGATGGTAAAATCACTGATAAAGACCGTGTTTTTATTGGAGATCCCAATCCCGATTTTACTTTTGGAATTCCTCTTTATTTCAATTACAGGAACATTGATCTTTCAGCTTTCTTCTACGGTTCTTATGGAAATGATATTTTTAATTCAACACGTTACTTTCTTGATTTTTTTCAATATTATCCTGGCAACAAAAGCAATAGATTATTAGATGCTTGGACACCTGAAAATCTCAATTCTACAATACCCAAAATAGAGAATACCAAAAGTTTTAGTAATTGTACGGTAACAAACTCATATTTCATAGAAGACGGTTCATATCTTAGACTTAAATCCCTGATATTAGGGTACACTTTCCCATCTTCCTTGTTGCAGAAATTTAAAATGTCAAAACTTCGTATATATATAGAAAGCACCAATTTATTTACCATCACAAAATATTCAGGATTAGACCCTGAACTTGGAGGATCGAATTCAAATTTCGGAATTGATATTGGGAATTATCCAAATAATGAATGTAGTATCATATTGGGATTTAATATTACATTTTAAACCAACAGATATTAACAATAAATAATTAAATCAGCCATGAAAATTAATAAACAATTTGCTTTAGTGTCAGTGTGTATCCTTTCACTTTCAATAGTATCTAATTGCGACAACAATTTTTTAGAAAAAAGACCCTTTGGTACTACGACCGAAGCCACCTTGGCTAATAAAGAAGGACTTAATGCATTACTTATAGGGGCATATTCCTATTTAAAGGGAGGATCCGGAGGGGGATTTGTATCCAGTTGGATGGCTGTGGCTTCTCAGGATGATGCCCGTCTAGGATGCGAAGATGGGGCATCTATAGAAAATTGTTTTCTATACGATGCTACTAATGCATATATAAATGAAAGGTGGGTTTTTCTATACTCTGCCATTCAAAATTGTAATGATGTATTAAGATTACTTCCGGAAGCAAAAGATTTAACTGATGAAGAAAAAGGACAAATAAATGCTGAAGCGAGATTCTTGCGCGGAATATATTACTTATATTTAGCAATAGGGTGGAAAAATGTACCTTGGATTGATGAAACAGTTACTTATTCGGAGCAGAACTACCTTGTTTCCAACACCACCCCTATCTATCCTAAAATTGAGGAAGATTTTGAACATGCAGCGAATTATCTAACCGAAACGAAAGCCCAAGTCGGGAGAGGGAACAAATGGGCGGCAAAATGTTTTTTAGTGAAGACATATATGTTTCAAAAAAAATTTTCCGAAGCAAAAATATTGCTTGATGATATTATAGTAAATGGTAAAACTTCAAACAATCTAAAATATGGTTTGCTAGAGAAATATGGTGACAATTTCAAAACAGAGACAAAAAATGGAAGAGAGGGCGTATTCGTTGTACAGATGTCTGTTAATGACGGAGCAAACGGAGCAAATGGAAATCCTATGGATTACTTCAATGGACCGTATGGCAGTCCTGCTACTTGTTGCTATGGATGCTTTGCTCCATATTTTGACTTGATTGATGCTTATCAAACTGATCATTTAACAGGTTTGCCTTTGATAGATACTTACCAACTTACACCTATTAAAAATGACCAGGGGTTATCTTCTTCCGATCCTTTCACTCCTCACGAAGGCACATTAGACTCGCGTTTGGATTGGTGTGTAGGCAGAAGAGGTATTCCATATCTAGATTGGGGTGTACATCCTGGGAAATCATGGATAAGAAGCCAATATACAGACGGTCCATACAGCGCAATAAAAAATATATGTTGGCAGGCAAGGGTTGAAACAGATAGAGAAGCAGGAAGTAGTGCCACTAATACTCCTTTAAGTCTTATACGGTTTGCAGATGTGTTATTATGGGCAGCAGAATGTGAGATAGAAGTCGGACGTTTATCTAATGCGGAGAGTTATGTCAATAGAGTACGGGAACGAGCATCTAACCCACAAGGGTTCGTGTATAAATACATTGATGATAATGATCCTTTGAGAGGATTTTCAAGTATTCCGGCAGCAAATTATAAGGTTGGCCTTTATACAGGACAATTTGCCTCAAATGGTAAAACTTATGCTCGTAAGGCTGTGCGTTTTGAAAGAAGATTGGAATTGGCATGCGAACATCAAAGATACTTTGACTTGCTGCGATATGACGGACTTGACTTTGATTTAGCCAATTGGCATAATTGGGTTATGCAGCGCGAAGGATCACAACCGGGCTTCAATCCGTCCAATAATTACAAACAAGCCATGTTCATTCGGGATAAAAACGAATTATTCCCAATTCCGCAAGAACAAATAGACAAGAGTGCAGGTAAAAACGGGATAAGTGTATTAATACAGAATCCAGGCTGGTGATGAGCAGATCTATTATAAATTCAGATAAATAAATTCAGATAATATGGACAATAATTACTCTATTTTTAAATTAAAAACAGTAAGGATAATACTATTTTTTGCAGTTTCATTTGTGTTCGTTTTTTGCTCAAGAAAAACTGATAAGGATGAAATTTCATTTAAAGATACGGCAACCCCTGTTCCGGATACTACTGTACTATCCGATGTTCCTGCTTGGTCAAAGTATTCAAAAATGTTTATGTATGCTCCTACTTTCGATTTTGATGTTATGGAAAAAGCTGAAAAATATAAGTATAAACTATTAGCTTCGGATGGCAAGATATTTTCTTTTGAAGCCCAAAAACCTAATCTTCCTCTCAGTCCTGTTTGGGAAAAAATCCCGGAGGGGACGGTTTTCTTAAACATTATTGCATTGAACAAAGCCGGGGACTCTATAGGTTTGGCTGGAAGTAGACGATTTTACCGCTCCATTCCATTTCAGGGAGTAACAAATACGCCTAAACAGCCTTATAAGGATGCAGCGTACAATGCGCTGGAATACATATTTAATCTTCCATATATTCAAAGTTGGTTAACAAGCACAGAGCCTGATTTAAATTATATCTATTATGCTTATCCTGCAAAAACCATTTCTGCAACAATGAATGTAATGTTGCAGTATTCGGAAAACAAATCAACAAGCAAGGAAGATTCGTTAAAAGCGATGATAATTGCTTTAAATATGGCTAATTATTTAGAATCTTTGGCTTCGTCAAAACACTCGTTATTAAAAGTATTTCCGGTTACATATAATGTTGAGTTTATTAATCAACGATTAAAAGATACGGTTAAATATCCTGTTTCTTTCGTTTATGATGTTGTAAATACAAACGCTAATAAAATGATGATGTTGTATGGTTATGAATATGCAAATAGGTTACTAAAATTGTATGACTTTACAAATGATAAGAAATGGTTGGACATTGTAAAATCAATAGCAGAGTCATACAAGGATCTCCAATTAGACGATGGTTCATGGTATTTAAATATTGATTATAACTCGGGCGAGCCATTAAACGAAAGCAAAATGATTCCAGGCATTCTCTTATTGTTTTACAAAAAGCTAGAATTGGAATATGGCATTTCCGGATATCAGGATGTAATAGATAAAGCGGATAAGTGGATACGAGAAAACCCTTTGAAAACTTATTTTTGGGAAGGACAATTTGAAGACGTTCCTTCATTTGAAGAACCTTACAAAAACTTGTCAAAATATCCGGCAACAGAATATGCTATTTACTTGTTGCGCTATGTTCCTACCAAAAATAACATCGCTATAGCAAAAGAACTGATTCGTTTTGCAGAAGATCAGTTTGTAATATGGGGGAGACCACCTTGCGATACGACGATTTTTGAATCTTCGGAATTCCATACACCTAGCGTAATGGAGCAGTATAATTATTTTGTTCCTGTTGATGCTAGTGCTGCCCAAATGATTAAAACATATATTGAGGCTTATAGTGTAACAAAAGAAAAAGTGTATTTCCATAAAGCAGAGACTTTAGCAAATAGTATAACAGAACAACAAACTAATGATGGTAAAATATATACCATTTGGTACAATGAAGACCCAATGCAGCAAGACTGGTTGGATTGCATGCTCGAGTCAATTGATGCTTTAATTCTTTTTGAGCACACAAAAAATGAACGATTTAATTAATTACTGATTCGCGCATTAACTAGGGATTGTTGAAAAATAGCGATTTATCTGGTTATAAGTATAAAAAGAATTAAGACTCTCGTTCCAAATCCGCGAAAAATAACTATTTCAAAGATTCGGGTTTCTTAGCGGTCTGAGACCTGAGACCTTTATTTTTAGATTCAAAATTAACATCGAATGAATATTTTCCTAACTTGTTGATATGGGGCTATGCCAAAAGCTGAACAGCTCATCCCTCTCTTTATCAGGGATGAGCCGATATTCCTTGTTCTTATTAGCCTAAAATATTTTAAGAATCCTATCAGAATTTAAAGCCATAGCCGATCATAAAAGTAAAGCAATCCGCCTTGCTGAAGGTGTATTTCATTTCAGCATTCAGAAAATTGGTGCCACTCAGGTTATAAGAGCCGCCTAATCCCAGATTGAAGCCGAAATTAGTAATGCTGGATGAAGGTATCTTTAACTCTCCCAGTCCGTCGGCATTCACCGTTTCCCCGGAATAACGGTAGTTCTTCATGGCAAAGCCGGCCAGCGGGTATAAAGACAGGCCTTCGGCGCTATCTGACAAATCAAACACATAGTGTGCGTTGACATTTACATCTAAGCCCAGTGTCTTATTTTTAGGGAATAAAAAAGCTACATCCGGTGCAATACGTACATTATCCAGGATATTATAGCGACCCTGCGCCCAATGTCATTAAGTTAAGTATTTATATAGCCTCTTTCCTGTTTTTGAATGATTTGTGCTTGTATCTTTTTCTATATTTATCGGTATTTCTCTTAAATTTCCTATTGGGTCGTATGGGAATAGTATGTTTCTTTTAGTTCACAAACTATACCTTCCATATCCCTGTCTGAAAAGAACAGAGTGATTATCCTGTTTTTGAGCAACCCATATGATACATTAGAGTTTACTTTATACTGATACTTATTTTTGGCCGGCTCTTCAGCTAATTCATCATTAATTTGCCCGACGATTAAACTCTGGATATTAGAGACAAATAATGTGGCATAAAAATCCTGCAATATACTATGTGGGGAATAACCTGAAAAATACTC
>Ga0153940_1001129_pt1 | contig 12370 bp, 7 predicted proteins | sample TSNJ024MetaG_FD_104736 | JGI IMG/M metagenome (GOLD analysis project Ga0153940, IMG submission 104736) | Attine ant fungus gardens microbial communities from New Jersey, USA - TSNJ024 MetaG | ecosystem: Host-associated > Fungi > Mycelium > Unclassified | place: USA: New Jersey, Brendan T. Byrne...
CACCGGAAGAAATATGGAATGAAGCGCTCGATGCTTTAGGAGCCGGCGCGACATATCCTACTTTGTATAATGATGAAGTTAATGTTCCTGCTGTTGCTTATGGAATGAGAGTAGATGAAAAAACCGCGGAACAATACGTTCCTTTCGGCTGCACTGAATTTGTAATACAAGGACAGAGCACAGGAACACCCAACATCTGTATCAACCTACTTAAAATCCTGACTATCTTTATGAATGACGGGATCGACCCTATGGACGGTAAAAGAAAAACAGGTTCGATGAAGGTCAAAAAACTGGAGGAATACAACACATTTGAGGACTTCTATAATGATTTTAAAAAGTTCCTCGATTATTATCTGGATTTATCAGTTCAGGCACAGTACCATTCTTATGAAGTAATGAACAGGCATGTTAGTTTTTTGTTTGCCAGCCTGCTTACCGACGATTGTATCGAAAGGGGAAAGGCATTACTGGATGGTGGCGTCCGTTATCTCGGAGGGACAAACGAAACTTACGGAAATATCAATACCTCCGATTCGCTGTGGGCTATAAAAGATCTGGTATTCGACCGCAAGAAATATACCTTACGCCAACTGAACGACGCGATGCTTACCAATTTTGCAGGATACGAACAAATACGAAAAGATTGTTTGGACTGCGACAAGTATGGTAACGATCTTGATACTACCGACACTATGGCAAACGACCTGTACGAATTTGTAGCTAAAGGAGTGCGCGACAGGGGAATTGCAATCGGCATGCAGTATTTTCTTATTGTAATAAGCAATAACCAATTAAATACAGAATGGGGAAACAGAACAGGGGCGTCTCCCGACGGGAGGCTGGCCGGTATGTATATGAACCCTGCAAATAACCCACAGGGGGGAGCAAATAAAAGCGGACCGACAGCCATGCTGAATTCGTTAGCTAAATTTGATGCCAGGTATCACGGAGGATCTGTTCAGAATATCAAATTCTCTCCATCTATGTTCAATGAACACAGAGACCTGATAAAAGTATTGTTCAAGACCTACTTCGCCAAAGGAGGATGCCATCTGATGGTAACAGTCGTAGACAAGGGTATATTGGAGGATGCGATTAAACATCCGGAAAAATATCCCGATCTGATTGTACGGGTAAGTGGTTTCTCTGCCGTTTTTGTCGATTTATCGCCTAATATTCAAGAAGAATTGATGAGTCGTGTTTTATACGATAAGTAAAAGATGGAAAAGAGAATATCTATAATGGAGATTGAGCGCTTTGCCATTCACGACGGTCCGGGAATCCGTACAGTCGTTTTTCTTCAGGGATGTCCGTTACGTTGTTCATGGTGCTCGAATCCCGAATCACAAATAATCGGGTCTCATCTGTTGCATATAAAAAATAAGTGTGCAGGTTGCGGTACATGTGCAAAAACATGCGTTCATGGCAATATTAGGATGGAAGGACGCTACCCCGTATTCGACAGGAAAAAATGTGTCGCAGACAAAGCTTGTGCCGAAGCCTGTGCCTATAATGCCATAAAGTTTGCCGGTGAATTTGTCTCTGCATCCGGAATTATGCAAGTGGTATTGCGTGACCGGGACTATTATGAAACTTCGGGAGGAGAGCCTTTCATCCAGTTCGATGGATTAATGGAATTACTGATTATGAGTAAAGAAGAAAATCTGCATACAACCATAGAGACCTGTGGACAAGTTGATATGGAAAAGATAAAAAAGGCTCTTCCGCTGACCGACCTGTTTCTGTTCGACATTAAGCACACAGATAGCTATATGCTGAAAAAAGAAACGAAGGCTGATTTGGATACAATACTGACTAATATGCGTTTTATAGCCCGGCAAGATCCGGATAGAATTATTATCAGGATTCCAATTATTCCCGGATATAACTTTGACGAAAAAACTATCCGGAAAATATTTGATCTGGCAAAAGAAAATAATATAAAACAAGTGAGTTTATTACCTTACCATACATTAGGAAAGGACAAATACAAACAATTGGGAATTGAATATACATATTCTTCCGGGCATATGCTATCAAAAGAAGATTTGCTTCTGCTTAAAGACATGGGAGAAAAGACCGGCTTAATGATACGGATAGGAGGATAAATTTTATTTATATCCGGAGAAATTACAAAAAAAGTCTATCTATCCGAAAGACAATGGCATGATCTTTTTATAATAAACGATCTTACAGGTGGTAAAAAGAAAATAAGAGAAAAGAGAAATTGATATAAAATAATCTTAGCCTCAATCTAAAAGACCGTAAAAAGCAAAAATAATCCATTCTTTTGGCAGAATTAATCTATCTAATTTGTTGTCGATATTGACTATTTTTGTTTTAGAATACCATGGAAAATCAATTCTGCCTTACACGCAGAGCATTTTGTCTTTTAATTTGAATTATCTGTTGTTTTTATTTTTCCACATTTGCTCTGATTTAATTATAATTGAAAATAATATAAAGAATGGACCGTAAGCAATTTTTATCACGTTTAAGTTCTATTGGAGTTGCAGCAGTTGCAGCACCTGTCATAGGTACATCTTCCCTTGAGGCTGCTACCTCGTTTACAGACACCCCTGCACTTTCTGCCGACAAGAGAATACGCGTCGGTGTTATCGGATGTGGAAGTGTATCGGGAATGTATCTGCCACATTTAACAAAATGCCCTTATGCTGAAGTTGTAAGCGTCTGTGATATTATACCACAGAGGGCGCAAGAAGCTGCTAAAAAATATAATATCAAGAACTGGTATCCCCACATTGATAAGATGTTGGCAGGAGTGTCTTTTGATTTATTGGTCAACCTTACCGATATGCAGGAGCATGGACGCCTGAACCGTATAGCTCTGATGAAAAACATCAATGTATGGAGTGAAAAGCCGATGGCGAATACTTATGAAGAAGGGTGTGAATTGTATAAACTTGCTAAAGCTCAGGGAGTACGTATATGGGGAGCACCGGCTGTTGTCAACAGTCCCCAGTTTGCCTTTATGGCAAAACAAATTAATGAAAAAAAACTGGGGCGTATAGCTGCGGCGCATGCGCATTATGGTCATCAGGGGCCTAACTGGTCTGCATTCTTCTTTGAAGAAGGTGGAGGTAGTTTGCCGGATTTGGGTGTATATAATATATCCACGCTAACAGGATTGTTTGGTCCGGCCAGATGCATCGTAGCAATGACCAATGTGGTAGACCCTACCCGTAATACAGGGAATAAAGGTCATATTCAGGTTGTGGCAGAAGATAATGCCATGATTATTATGGAGCATCAAAATAATGTACTTACTCATATCCAGTGTGGTTTTAACTATTTCGATCCGTACGGGCATGAGGGTACGGGGCAGGAACGCCCTACTATATCAGTAGTCGGTTCTACAGGTAATATGCATATGATTGGTTACGACTGGAAACCATTTGCCATAGATATGGCAACGGTAGCCAATGAAAATACACAACGTTTCGCTACAGATCGAGGCACTTTCCTTTGGGAAGAGGGCGCCTCTGTTATCTGCGAATCAATGGCGACAGGAAAAGATCTGTTGATAAATACAGAACATGCATTACATGTTCTGGAAATTATAGAAGCTGCCCGACTGTCGCAGAAAGAAGGGCGTAGGATTTCTCTGAAGTCATCTTTCAAATGGCCGGTTGTAATATAAAGGGTAGTGTTTGGACACTATTCATAATGAACTGAATAACTAAGAATAGAATAATTATGAAGAATGTTTTTTATTTTTCACTCGTACTTATTGCCACATCATTATATGCATGCAATGGCAAAAAAGCGCAACAGCAAGCTGCTGATTCTGAAAGAACAGTGACTGATCCGATCGCATTGTATAATGAAATCGATCGGACATCAGCACCTAATACTATTACAGAGACTGAAAAAACAAAAGGATGGCAACTCTTATTTGATGGAACTACCGCGAAAGGATGGCACGGTTATAACCAGGAAGGGGTTCCTGACTGCTGGGCTATTGAAGATGGAACGCTGACAATGAAAAGCGTAGGTGCACAGGAGGAACAAGACCTTGTTACTGATAAGCAATACAAGAGTTTTGCCTTATCTTTGGAATATAAAATGACAAAAGGGGCAAACAGCGGTGTACTATTCCAGATCAAAGAAGACCCCAAGTATAAGTTTGCATACGAAACAGGTCCTGAGTTTCAGGTCATCGACCACGAAAACTGGCACGACAAACTGGAAGACTGGCAAATAAACGGCGGCAATTATGCCATGTATCCTCCTAAGGCAAAGCCGTATAAGCCATTGGGCGAGTGGAATCAGTTGATGCTGGTTGTGAATGGTAATGATGTAACTCAGATACTTAACGGAGTAGAGACTGTACAATACACTAAGTATTCAGAGGAATGGACTAAACTTCGTAATAGTGGCAAGTGGTCGGATTTTCCGGATTACGGTAAATTTGACGAAGGACATATCTCCTTGCAAAACCATGGAACAAAGGTATGGTATAGAAATATCATGATTAAAGAACTCTAAAAAAACGATATCCTATTATGACTACTCGTAGAAATTTCTTAAAGAAATCGGCCGTGGCGGCTGCCGGTTTATATATATTCCCATCGAATGTAATCAGTGGGCTGGGGCACAAAGCCCCAAGTGACAAACTGAATATCGTGGGTGTGGGTATTGGAGGGAAAGGCCATCCCAACCTCGTAGGAATGAATACAGAAAATATTATTGGCCTGTGCGATGTAGACTGGGCTTATGCAAAAGGCTGTTTCGACGAATTCCCTAAAGCCAAACGATACAAAGACTGGCGTAAAATGTTTGACGAGATTGGTAAAGAAACGGATGGTGTAATGATCTCTACTCCCGACCATACACATGCCATTATAGCTGCTACCGCTATTACTATGGGAAAACATGTATATTGCCAGAAACCTCTTACACACTCTATATACGAGAGCCGTCTGCTGACACGTCTGACTGCAAAATACAAAGTGGCGACACAGATGGGAAATCAGGGCAACTCCGGTGATGGCGCACGCCAGGTATGCGAATGGATATGGAACGGAGAGATTGGTGAAATCCGCGAAGTTCATGCCTGGACCGATCGCCCTATATGGCCTCAGGGGCTACAACGTCCCAAAGAAGTAGTAAAAGTCCCTTCAACCCTGGATTGGGACAATTTTATCGGTCCGGCGCCATTCCGCCCCTATAATCCAGTATATACGCCATGGAACTGGCGAGGATGGTGGGATTTCGGAACTGGAGCATTCGGAGATATGGCATGTCATGTGCTGGATCCTATCTATCAGGCGTTGAAACTGGGCTATCCTACTAAGGTACAAGGTAGTTCGTCTCTGATAAATATCGAATCGCCACCTCAGAGCGAGCAGGTGGAATTTACATTTCCTGCGCGCGACAATATGCCTAAAGTTGCTATGCCTGAGGTAAAAGTATACTGGTATGATGGAGGATTATTTCCTCATCGTCCGGATTTATTACCTGACGGAACCGATCTTATGCGCGACGGACTCGGAGGTTGCCTTTTTATCGGCTCAAAAGATACATTACTTACCGATTGCGGAGGTTTTAACCCTCGCTTACTATCGGGGCGTGTTCCGAATGTACCTCAGACACTTCGTCGTGTTCCGGGCGCTACGGGCTACTTTGATGGCTTTCATGAACAGGATTGGGTGAGAGCTTGTAAAGAGCCGGCTGAAAACAGAGTGGAAACATCCAGTAATTTCGCATATGCAGGGCCATTTAATGAAATGGTATTACTCGGTGTACTTGCTATTCGCCTGCAAAGCCTGAATAAAGTATTGAAATGGGATGGGCCTAATATGAAGTTTACAAATATAGGGGCAAATGAGGAACTGAGAGTTGTGTCTAAAGACAGTTTCTGGGTTAAGGATGGCCATCCTCACTTTGACAGAGAATATGTAACACTAAATGCACAATCATCTGTTTCTGAATATATAAAACATGCATACAGAGATGGCTGGTCTTTACCTGCCATGCCTTAAACAGAAATGTAATCAAAAGGGAGTGTAAAAAATTTCAGGCACTCCCTTATCCGGAACAGTAACCTTATCGACTCGTATAAAATTAAACCTTGATCTTATAACCTTCTGAATATAATAGTTATGAAATGCTTTAAATTACTGATATTATCCGTTATTCTATGTTTTACAGCCTGTAAAGAAGAAACCAAGCAACCTGAATGGAAGCTGGGTATACAGACATATACATTTCACAAATTTACATTGATGGAGACACTTGACAGGTCAAAGGATCTAGGTCTTCACTATGCCGAAGCTTATTTTTTCCAGACATTAGGAAAAAATTTCACAGATACGGCTTATCTGAATTTTGACATCGCAGATAATGTGAAGAAGCAATTAAAAGAAGAATTTGCGAAACGGGATATTACACTTTATGCATTTGGGGTGGCATTCTATGATACGACGGAGGAGTGGGAACGCTTCTTCAGTTTCTCTAAGGATATGGGAATACATACCGTAACGTGTGAACCCAAGCTCGAGCATCTTGATTTTGTTGAGAAACTTGCACTGAAATATAATATAGAGGTTGCTATACATAACCATCCGGCCCCCTCTGTTTATGCTGATCCTGATGTATTGTTCGACGCGCTTGAAGGACGTGACCGGATAATGGGTGTATGCGCTGATATAGGTCATTGGAAAAGAACCGGTAACGACCCGGTAGAAACACTGAAAAAATTTGACGGCCGTATAAAGGTAGTACATATAAAAGACCTTGATGAGAAAATGAGAGACACAACATGGGGCACCGGAATTTTACAGGTAAAAGAAGTCCTGAATGAATTGAAAAGGCAAAGGTTCAATGGTCTTGTCTCTGTAGAATATGAAGACTTCGGCGATTCGCAGCTGGATGATATAAAAAAAGTCTGGAATATTTTAACCAGAACTCAAACTAGAATACAAAGAAAAAGACTTATATACCGGACGGCCTTTATTATAGCCCGGTTGGTGTTGTGATATCTGGTATCGGTCTTATATCTGTAAACGGCAATTTTAAATTTAACATAATTCTTCCTCAGAAAGGATGCCTGGAAATAATATGCCGCTCTAAAATAAACAGTTAAATTTTTCAAGTGGTATTTGTAGTCTGTTGGTACTATTAAAATGACTACATAAGCTTATAGCGGTCCTACTTTCACAGACATTTTATAACGATTATTTACGTCTAACAAAAATCTAATATCAAACGAACAGAACCTGGCTACCAAGATAGGATCCGGCTATCATTGTGCAAAAATTGGAAACTTTTAAAAGCTGATTCCCTGCTGTTCTGCCGTTCATAGAAGATTTATTTAAAAAGTGTATGTTTAAATAAAAAGCTTAAAAACTATGAAAATCAAATTAAAAGAGACATTTGTTAAAAAGGCTTCAAACTCACCTTTGCGAAGAAGCTTATTAGTCTTTACTTGCCTTTTATTAGTGAGTATAACTAATATTTATGCGCAAACAAAAACGATCACAGGTACAGTAACAGACGTTGGAGGCGAGCCTCTTATCGGTGTTAGTGTTCGGGTGCAAGGAGCATCTGTTGGTACTGTTACAGATATTGACGGGAAATATTCTATCTCGGTTCAAAACGGTAATGTAATTGAATTTACATACATCGGAATGCACTCACAAGAAATTACGGTAGCCTCCCAGAATGTAGTGAATATTGTAATGCAAGACAATGCTACGATGCTTACAGAGACTATAGTAATCGGGTATGGTACTGCAAAAGCGAAAGACCTGACATCGCCAATAGCTACTATTGACGGAAAAGAAGTGAACAAGCACCTTACGGCTTCACCAATGCAGGCTATGCAAGGAAAAATTCCCGGGCTACAGGTTATAAATACCGGACAGCCGGGTAGTTCTCCTAAAGTCCGCATTCGCGGTATCGGAAATTATGATGAAGATAAACAAGGCCCATTGTATGTAGTAGATGGTATGTTTTTCGACAATATCGATTTTCTTAATAATGGAGACATTGAGAATATGAGCATATTGAAAGACGCCTCAGCAGCGGCCATTTACGGTGTTCGTGCAGCAAATGGGGTAATCCTTGTTACAACGAAAAAAGGTGTTACTAACAGAAAGCCTCAGATTACTTACGATGGTTATTTCGCGATACAGAAAGCATCTAACCTTGTAAAAATGGCAAATTCGGAACAATATGCCACTGTGATGAAAGAAATAGGCAATACCAGTTCGATCGAGCAATCCATAGCAAGGTATGGGGGCAGTAATGGAATCCCCTCTGTAGACACAGACTGGTATGACGAAATACTGAGGACTGCACCCATGCATAGCCATTCGGTTGGTATTAATGGCGGAGGAGAAAAAACTTCATATTCATTGGGCATCAGTTACCTCAACCAAAAAGGTATTCTTGATAGCGATAACGGATACCAGCGTTTAAACTTTAGATCTAAAGTCGATATAGGAATAACCAATTGGCTGAAAGTAGGAGGTAGTTTTGTTGTCGTCAACAGTGAGCAAAAACTAGCTAATATGAGTGCTTTTGGTAATGCTTATACATCTCCATCCTTCTATCCCGTATATGATGAAAACAATAAGGATGCTACTCCCAAAAAATATACATCTACACAAGATGTCGGTTTAGGTCAGTATTTCTGGAATCCGGTAGCATTGGCGGATTACTATAATGACAAAGCAGCGATAACACAGGTACTGCCTGCACTGTATATGGAATTATCATTCCTTGAGAATAAACTGACATTCAGAACCTCATTCAACCAGGATCTGGCTTTCCAACGCAACCGCCAGTTTTTACCTCAATATACAGTATCCTCAAATCAACAGAGAATAAAGAGCTTGCTGACCAAAGCGACGGAATACACCAACAACTGGCTTATTGATAATATACTGACATACAGGGATTCATTCAATGACACCCATAATCTGACGGTAATGGGAGGTAGTTCGGTGCGTAAAGAACACTGGGAAAGATTGCGTCTGCAAGGTGATGGTGTTCCTGGAGGGAAAGACGAATACTGGTATTTGCATAATAGTGATGGCATCGTTGCGCAAGGTGGTGACGAAGACACATGGTATGATAATGGTGATGAATACAGAGGGGCTTCGTTCTTCGGCCGTGTGATGTACGATTATAAAGGGAGATACCTGTTATCGGCAACAATGCGTGCCGACGGATCAAACAAGTATCAGGAAATGTGGGGGTATTTTCCATCAGTAGGTCTTGGCTGGGTACTTACAGAAGAAGATTTCATGAAAAACCAAAACGTTTTTAATTTTCTGAAACTACGGGGTAGCTGGGGATTACTAGGGAATGATAAAGTGCAGGCCAATGACGGTTTTGCTTCCATTACACAACAAACAGGATATTTTAATGGACAATTGTATACAGGTACATCCAGTCTTTCTTTCTTCTCTTCTCTGAAATGGGAAAGGGTGGAAGAATGGGATTTCGGTTTGGATTTCTCTATCCTCAAAAATCGTCTGACTGGAGAATTCGATTACTATAAGCGTACTACAAAGGATGCTGTATTTTTGAAATCTTTGCAGTTAGGTGCAGGATCATTGTTGATGAACAACGGAGAGATACAGAATTCGGGTATTGAATTATCTCTCAATTGGGAAGACCGTATCGGCAAAGATTTTACTTACAATGTTGGCGTGAACATGTCGACCTTAAAAAACAAGGTCACAAAACTGGATGACCTTGATAGAATCATTACAACGGGAGACTACAGCCGTATAAGGCAGGTCGGAGAGGTTGTAGATGCATATTACGGTTATGTAATGGATGGAATATACCAGAATCAGGCCGAGATAGATAATGACCCTACACTTGCTGATATAGCCAGCAAGCCGGAACCGGGAGATATTAAATTCAAAGATATCGATGGAGACGGAAAACTTACCGATCAGGATAGGCAAGCATTGGGTTCCCCACTTCCTAAATTCTTCCTTGGAGGTAATATCGGATTCTCTTATAAAGCTTTTGATTTCGGTATGGCTTTTCAAGGCCAGTTCGGTCACAAAATTCTGAACCAGAAGCGTTTCATGAGACAAAAGCAATCGGATATCAACTTTGACCAGGATATAGTCAAAAATAGATGGACAGGCGAAGGCTCCACAAATAAATATGTATCGGGTGCAGCTTTAGCACATACGTGGACATACAGCAGGTTTAATACATTCTTTGTTGAAAATGCAAATACATTTACTGTTCAGAATATACAATTAGGTTATACTTTCCGGAATATTTTTCCGAAAAGCGATAATAAATCCAGTCTGAGGCTAAGTTTCACGGCAGAGCGTCCTTTCAACTTCTTCTCTTATAACGGATTTACTACAGATATCGCTAATGGTATAGACAATGATGTATATCCGCTGACATCAACATATAGCATTGGCGTGAGAATAACATATTAACTTAACAATCAATATAATATAATCATGAAACTATATAAATATATTATTTTATCGGCTGTACTGTCATTGAGTAGCTGTAACGACTTTCTGGACAAAGAACCCGAAAATTCAGTGCCTGTAGAAGAACTGGATTACACTATCTCAGCAAATATGATTCAGCCCGTGATCGGAATTTATGCGCGTGCCAGAACTTGGGATGGCCTCACTACCTGGCCTCGGTTTGGACTGATAGCTGTAAGAGGCGATGATGTTGAAAAAGGATCATTCGACTCTGATCAGGGAGAATTAAATTATGCAAGGAGTTTCGAGTATAATCAACTTGGCGGATACTGGGGACTGGATGCTTCGTGGACAGGACTGTACAATCTGGTGTTGAACTGTAATTCTGCCTTAGTAGATTTGGGCAGGTATAACGAACATCTGACAAGTGATGCGGACAGGACGTTGAATCTGCAATATCAGGCAGAAGTACGCTTTATAAGGGCCTTTGCTTATTTCCATATAGTACGGCTCTGGGGAGATATTTTATTGGTAACAGATAATTCCCAGGTAATGGAGGCTTTAGATGTGACATCAAGAGCGGATGTTTACAACTTTATCAGTGACGAACTGGACTTTTGTATAACAAACCTTCCGGCTTTACGTCCAAATGAAATGCCTATGAAAGGACAAGTAACCAGGTATTCAGCTCTGGCATTGAAAGCAAAAGCTGCAGCCGATATAAATGACTGGGATGCAGTACTCGGTGCAACCGATGCAATTATCACAAGCAATAAATTTGAACTATATCCTGATTTCTATAACTATTTTAAAAAACCGGGATGCTTGTCTGACGAAAATTTATTTGAGCTTCAATATGGCTTGGTTGGCTCCACCAGTATAGAGTCGGATGACTGGTTCAACTATCAGGGACCCCGTCAGGGATTTGCAGGAACCAAAATAGGAACAGGATGGGGATTTATAGTGCCATCCAAAACTCTCGAAAAATTATTCGATGACAGAGGAGAAACAATACGCAAGGAAACAACATTCCTTTATGCAGGTTCAACAACAAGAGAAGGTGATGTGGTAAATTCTGCATCGGAAGACTATGAAAGGGTATATAATGGGAAAAATTATATACCGAGCACACAACTACCGGAAGGGAAAACTGCATATGGCTTTGGAAACCATATCCGTATGTTAAGATATGCCGACATTCTTCTGTTGAATGCCGAGGCTAAAGTACACAAAGGGCAGAACGGCGATACTCCGTTCAACCTTGTAAGGACGAGAGCCAAAATGCCTGCAATTACAAATGTTACTTTAGACCAGATCCTTGAAGAGAGAATGGTGGAATTTGCATGCGAGTGGGGTGAGCGATTCTTCGACCTTGTTCGTACAGGTAAGGCGGAAAGTACCCTAAAAGGGTTTAAGGCCGGAAAATCAGAATTTTACCCTATTCCGCAAGCCCAAAAAGACCTGAACCCTAATTTAAAATAAAATATTGAATGTTTCATTTTTCTGGCATCTGTATTTGCAGATGCCAGATTATAATTCTTTTCTCATGAAAAAGCTGTTAATTTTTATAGTAATACAATTGGCGTTCATCCGATTAGGCGCACAAGAACCGGAATATGACCACATAATATTTGATAACAGTCTGATGACCGGACGTTATTACTATAGTAAGGCTGATTACAAATCTCCCAGCTATATTCAGAATACAGATAATAAACTACTTGTTTCAGAAAAGGAATTCTTTACTGCAAAAAACTCATTATTATTCAATTATATTTCTGCCTCCGGTGGAAACTGGTCAGCATCAGTCCTTTTCCGCGATTGGCGTGGAAAAGATTTTATTAAAGAAGGGAAATCACTGGATTTCTGGTTGCTTATCAAATCGGGAACAAAAAAAGAAGAGTTACCCCTTATTGCGATAG
>Ga0153940_1001130_pt1 | contig 12362 bp, 12 predicted proteins | sample TSNJ024MetaG_FD_104736 | JGI IMG/M metagenome (GOLD analysis project Ga0153940, IMG submission 104736) | Attine ant fungus gardens microbial communities from New Jersey, USA - TSNJ024 MetaG | ecosystem: Host-associated > Fungi > Mycelium > Unclassified | place: USA: New Jersey, Brendan T. Byrne...
ACTTGAAGAGTGATAGTCTTAGTTCTTCCTGAAACATTCTTCAGGTATAGTAATTTCTTTGCGGTTATTTTTTGAAAATATTGATTTCTGGTAACTGTATTTAGATCAATATCTGATGTTACTAACTATACTTGCTCGAAACCATAACCATAATCTGAAAAATTATAACGCAAAAATGAAAACAGGCATAATATTATTCGGATTTAATAGATGGAGATGCTTCTCTTGTGCGTAGTCTTGGGGCAATATTAGAAAAGGTTACCCGATATGATATTGAGAACAAACAGCCTATTTCGGCATCTATCGTTGTCCTTAAAGAAACAGGATTACCCAGCGAGGGCTTCTTTGGGTTATGCGATACGCTGGATATTGATGCTTCTTTGAGTGATTTGCAGAAAGAGTGTTTTGAGTATTGGAGAGAAAATTATAATAAGATATGATTTCAACTGTTACCATAGATTTGAGTTCTAACTTTGTTGATTTTATAGAAGAAGTTGATAATCTCAGTGAGTTATCCAAATGTGTTATAGACGAAATAGATACGGAGGACTTGGAAGACTGATTATATTTCTGTTAATCTTTCAATTGATAGGGAGAATTCCCAATTAACTATTACAGGACAAGAAATGTTTGAAAGGGAGCCTGACGGTTTTTAGTTTATATGTTTGAAAAAATGAAATAATTTAACTTATTACTTATTCTCACGCTCTATGTGCGTTTGTTTGGGGAAAACGGAATAAAAAGTTCATTTTGAAGTATGGATATGCCCACGATTAGATTCTCCAACATAATTAGTTTGTAAATAAGAGTTTTTGCACAGTCTGTCGGTATTCTACATCTTGTGATTGATCTCTATAGCCTCTTTGAATATCTCCCTTATCGGCATAAAGAAACATTCTAATATATATATTTCTGTTAGAATACCTTTCGTTCCGTTTTATCCAATCTCCCATCAAATCAATTAAATGGCAGAACAAGTAATTCTGCCATTTAAAAGTCACCTTTAATAGTTATATACGAGCTTGCTTAGCCATAACTAATTAATCAATTTTTCACATATTTTCCATAACCCTCTTTTAGCTGGTCGTCATCCTTAGCCCACCATCTTCCAGTAGAACTAGGATCAGGATTATCAAAAGTTTTTCCTATGCCAACATTACCTTCCTCTTCTGCTGTAGGGAACGGAAGTGTCCATTGAGGAGCAATGCCATTAATATTGAACGTATTTTTATAACTCGATGAATTAATCCCTGTATATCCTCGGTGAAGTCCCAACGCTAAACGCTTAGCATCATAATAGTTTCGCCCTTCTCCCCAAAACTCTATACGTTTCTGTAATATTAATTCATCCATAAAAGAGTTTAGATCCTGAGTTTTGGCTGTACAATCATAAGTATAGCTTTCGATCATACGATGACTCATCAGTTCATTAAGAATATTTTGTGCACTTCCTAAATTTATATGCGCTGTCGCCTCCGCTTCAATGAAATACATCTCTTCTACACGCATCATTGGATAGTCGGTTGCACCACCCACACTAGAAGTTGTATAATTACCGCTGCCTGGTCTAAATTTAATGCTTACATACACATTCGGCCATGCATTAAAGCCATTCGCTTTTGTAATCTGTTTACGCAGATGCGCAAATGAAGAACATACTTTATACTGATAACCGGAATAGTCATTACCTTCTTCCAAAAAGAATGTATGATCGAGCCATGAGTATTTTCTGAAATCCCCTTCTGAAATAGCATCATACGTTTTTCTGGAAAGAGACCGTCCGACACGCCATCCATATACAGTCCAGGATTGCTCACTACTTAACAGCATTGTAAAATTGAAACTTCCCTCGGTAGCAGCTTTCCTATTATCAGGAGAAATACTGGTTGCCAACATCCACGAATTCTGAGTGTTCATATTATTAAATCCATTGATTGGGTCTTCCCACTGATCTTTGGATAATGGAACACATCCGCTTTCGTTAATCGCTTTACGCGCATATTCAGCAGCCTTTGCATATGCTCCCGGCACATTGTCTGAGGCTCTATTCAAGTATGCCCGGGCATATAAACCATAAACAACAGCGAGGTTAGGAAGATCTTTCGAAGTACGCTTATAATCTTTTAGCATTTCCTCTGCAATAGCCAGATCTGAAAATATTAATTCATAGACCTTTTCTACAGTGGCCCTAGGGTTATTCTTCGCCTCATTTTCTGTCGTACTTTCAGTTACGATAGGCACACCAAGTCCTTTCAGATTTTGGGTAGGCTTTAAGTAATCATTCTCTTTAAATTCATAAATAGCACACAGATCCATATAATACAAGGCTCTAAAAGTATATGCTATACCTCTATAACCTCGAATTACAGGATCAGTGCTGTTTTTGTCAATTAATTTAATAATATCATTTACGGCTTTGATATAGCCAAAATAAACGAAGAAGGGGTATTTTCCTCTGTTGTTTAATTTGCCGTTTAACGATTGAGCCGCAGCAAAAGCGCCTGTCGTATCAAAGCCATTATAACCAGATATGACCATATCTGTAGTCATCATTTCTAACATCACCTGAAGCCCTCCATATGAAACAACTTCTATTCCGGCATCGGTATTTTCATAAGCTACCATCATACCGGGAATAGCATTTACCAGTGCAGCCATTGCTTCCGGAGAATTGCCGTCTATCTGTTTATCAATAATGACGTCCGTTTCAGGGTTCGTGTCTTGTATACAACTAAACATAGCAAGACATGTTACAAGAGTACTTATTGAAAATATTTTTATCTTTTTCATAATCTACATCTTTTCCTTAATTAAAATCTAATATTCAAACCAAAAGAAATCGTCCGAATGGGTGTATAGGATTCTGCGACACTATATCCCATAATAGACTGACGAGGGTCAAAGCCTCTACGAGCAGAAATATAAGCTACATTCTCACATGATATGTAAAGCCGTAAACCATCTATGTCGAACTGATTTAATAATTGTTTAGAGAATGTGTAGCCAAAATTTAAATTTTGCAGGTTAAGAAAGCTCGCAGATTCAAGAAACCTGTCTGAACGTGATGTCTGATAGGTATCCCCAAACTGAAAACGAGGGATGTTAGACCCTTTATTTTCAGGTGTCCATGCATTTAATACATCTTTGTGAAAATTGCCCCCGAATTCTGACTGAGGAGCAGCCATCGAACTGGCATACTGGCGATCATATGCTCTCCCTCCAATCTGATAATTAAGATTCAACGAAAGATCGAAACCTTTAAAAGTTAAAGTTGTACCGAATCCACCAAAGAAATCCGGCAATGCAGTTCCACATAGATAACTATCTGCTTGACTGTAGGTCGTAGTGGTTTCCCGGCCTGTTATTTTTCCACTTTCATCTTTCACATTTTTATACCATGTAGAAAGCCCCTCTTCATTAACACCGGCATATTGCGGGATGTACCATGTATAAAGAGGCAAACCCTCACCAATAAAGAATTTGTATTTACTGACAAAGCTATTATCATCGTAGGTATATCCCCCACGACCATCTATAAGAACCGTTTTCTTATCTTCCGGCAAAGTCAAGACTTTATTCTTTACGTGAGATATATTAAAATTGAAATCCCAGTAAAAGTTTTTATTTCTAAAAATTACCGTATTGAATTCAAATTCTAAACCAGAGTTACGCATATCACCTACATTCATATAATAACTCGTATAGCCTATGGAAGGTGGTGTTGTCACACTGAAAAGCATATCACTTGTCTTACGGTAGAAATAATCAACAGATCCGGAAATTCTATTATCAAATAAGGCAAACTCAACCCCTGTATTAATGTTTGTATTGGTCTCCCATGTTATATCTTTTTGCCCTTTTTGTTTAAATGTAAAAGCCGGTTTTCCACCACTATTAGTGATATTGTACTGATCTGAATATAAATAGTCTCCAATATTGTCGTTTCCCTGAGAACCAATACTGGCCTTAAATTTAAATTCATTCATCCAGCCTATGTTATACCATTCTTCTTTATTAATTATCCAAGCACCACCAAAGCTCCAGAAATTACCCCAGCGCTTATCGTTACTAAAACGCGATGATGCGTCACGACGGAATGAACCTGAAAAATGATACCGTCCATCATAGTCATACATGGCGCGAGAAAAATACCCTTCATTGTTATATTTACTTACATAAGAAGACTCGCTTGTTGAATTATTCAAAGCCCCGTTGAGTTCGTGATTGTCTTCGAAGGCCATATTCGTTTTAAAAGCGTAGAGGTATTTAAACTGATAGTTATAATACTCATGTCCCAACAGTACATTCAGATTATGACGGTTGGCAAAAGTCTCTGTATAATTCAATAATTGCTGTGTATTATATGTCTGGCGACGGGAATGTGATTTTCCTACAGAACCATTATTTTGTGATGTTGAATAAGTTTCTGCATACGGACTGGAAACAGAAGTCCCCCTGTATTCATCGTTAAGTATACTTGCATTGACGGTGAGCTTGAATTTTTCAGATAATCTAACATCGGTAAAAAGAGATGCCGTTAAAGAATTTCCATCTGTATTGCTTACATTATACTTATTGAAGAATGCTGGATTAGACCCTGCATAGGAAGGACGGGTAACACCATGTCCGGTGCCAAAATCATACATTTGCTGTCCCCAATTGTCTATCATTATGTTTTTATTACCGTCCCGAAGATATAAAGGGTATATAGGCCCTATTCCATGAATAAAAGACCACAGATTCCCGGTAGATCCAATAACTCCTTCACTGACTTTATCGTAATCATATTTGGTATAACCAACATTTGCTCCAACCTTTAGCCATTTTTTAGCCTGATAATCCGCTTTAAGGCGTCCGGTAATACGTTCCATTTTAGATCCATTTGTAATGCCTTCATTCTGTAAATATCCTAATGAAGAATAATAATTAATCATCTCATTTGCACCCGCTATAGTAGCCAAATATTCTTGGCGGAATCCGTTTCGAAGGGCTTCTTTTTCCCAGTCATCCGGTTGTAACCAATAATCCTGACCGTTATAACTATATTTATTCCCAAGAGTTGCTGCCGGATTAACACGTCCGTCAGCCCCTATAAAATCCTGCCCCTCGGGTACTGTATACACCATGTATCCCGGCCCTTTCCCCGAAGTCTGACTAGACACATCGTACGTGGCTTGCTTATGTGCTTCGGTAGGAGACAGACCGTCACTTATATTTTTATTATAGAGCGCTTTGTAATAAACTTCGTAATATTGTTTCGGATCTTTTATGTAATCATACGTTTTAAGAGCCGACTGGTTTACACCCCATTTTGCATCAAGCGTTATATTCGCCCCGCTCATTTTACCTTTCTTGGTGGTAACCATAATAACACCATTAGCTCCACGCGCACCATATAAGGCATTCGAAGCAGCATCTTTGAGAACAGTCATAGACTCAATATCTGCCGGATTGATAGTCGCAAGATCACCATCGAAAGGCATTCCATCTACAACTATTAACGGGGCAATATCCGACGATATAGATCCAACACCACGAATTATAATTTGAGGAGATTCCCCGAATTGTCCTGAAGCATTATTTATCTGCACCCCTGAAACACGACCTGCGAGTATCTGAGCGGCATTATCCTGCTGGCTTTTTATAATATTATCTGTGTTAAGGACACCGGCTGAACCGGTAAAAGCTTCTTTTTTCATAGTACCAAAAGCGATTACGACTACTTCGTCCAATAGTTTCGTATCTTCTTCAAGTGTAATAGTCAGCGATGTCTGATTTTCTATTATTATCTCCTGTGTGATATAACCTATATAAGTCACTTGTAGAATTGCACTTTTGGGCATACGTATATTAAATTCACCGTTTACATCTGTGGAGACTCCGTTTGTTGTGCCTTTTTGTATGACACTTGCTCCAACAATAGGTTCATTATTTTTATCTGTAACTTTCCCCTTAATCATACCACTTGTTTGCTGGGGAGAGGCAGACACCGTTTTACCTGTTTTACTGACTGTTACTGTTAGATCAGAGATATCAAAACTTAGATTAGCATGTTTAGCTATTTCTTCCAAGACATCCGGTAACTCTACATTAGATAATTTAAGAGAAATAGAAGGAACGTCTTTTACTACACTTTCGTCATAAAAGAACTTGTATTTTGTTGTTTGACTAATTCTTTTAAAGATAGCTTCAACGGGTTCATTCTTACTCTGGATAGATAATGTATTCTGAGCCTGAAGAGTAAAAAATGACAAACAAAATAGAAGCATTAAAAATGTTAATAATCGAATTGATTTTCGACTTTCAAAACTGTCTGTTTGATAATTATTCATAGCTTTAGAGGTTTTTAGATTGTTTTAAAAACAAAAGGAATCGGGTCAACTGAATTGCAAATTGCGACCGGATTAGAACAGGGAGTATCCAAAAAGGGTACTCCTTTTTGTAGGTTAACAGGATTATTTCATAGGATATTATTTTAGGTTAATACTAGGTAAGAGGCCGTAAAGATTTTTTCTTAGTTTTGTGCAATAGAATAGATTGAAGTTTAGTATATGAATATTTAATGTCTGTATAAGATAATATGGTTAGTTAGATTGTTGTATTTATAGTGAATTCCGGATGTAAATTCAATAGATTTAAGTACTGCTTCGAGATTTAAATTGGTATGTTCACCGGTTATTAGGTTATCAAACTCCTGATTAGGAGCGAACGTAATTTGACAATTATAGTATCTTTCAAGTTCTTTCGCCACATCTTGTATCGGAGTGCTATCGAAACGTAAAATTCCTTCTCTCCAGACTGCTACTGAGCAGTTTAATTTCTTCTTACTGTATTCTTCTGATAAAGTATTAATTACTAACTGCTCATTGGCAATCAAACGTACGGAAGCTTCGGGCATATCCACCTGTATTTTTCCACTTTCTACACTCACCGTAACAAACTGGTCATATTTATAGGTCCTAACATCAAATTGGGTGCCTAAAACTTTTACATCAAGTAATTCAGTTGATACAATAAAAGGCTGTTTTTCATTTTTAGTTATAATAAAATAAGCTTCTCCCTGCAACTCAACTTTTCTTTCATGTTTCTCAAATTGATTCGGAAAACGAATAGATGAACAGGTGTTCAAATTGACTGAACTGCCATCCGGAAGGAGTACCTTCTTATTTTCTCCTGCTTTTGTAGATATTTCGGTATAATTGATTTGCGCCCCTTTAAATTGTGTATGGTATTCATATACTTTCACACTAGCCACCACAAGAATAGCGATAGAAGCTGCAATAGAAAGGATATATTTATAGGAAGATAGACGATATTTTTTCTTTTTGATAGTTTGGAGGAGTAACGAAGCTTCCTTTTTGTCTTCTTTATATTGTGTTATTGAAATCTGAGGCTGATCTTGCGATTCTTCCCATATTTTATCTATGGATTTATGCAGCAGTTCATTCCCCTTCTCAAATGCCTTGAAAACCCGTTTAGCCTCATCGCTGGTATATACATCATCCAGATAATGCTGTATATCCTGTTTCGATATTTTGTTTCTTCCCATAGTAGTAGATTTAAAAGGATATATAACTCCCTTATATAAAGTTATACGAAGAAGAAGTAAATGGCTGGGGTGTGGTTAACCAAATTTAACTACTAAGAGGTAAAAGAAGCATAATCAATCCTGTATAGCTACTATAATAGTGCTTTAAATGATCTTTTATGGCTTTAAGAGCTAACGAAATATGTTCCTGTACAGTATACACTGAAATATTAAGTTCCATAGCAATTTCTTTGTGGGACATTTCTTTATTCCGGCTCATATTGAACACTTGTTGCTGCCTGTTCGTCAATTTATTAAGTGCTTGATTAATCAAGGTAGTAAGTTCATTCTCAACTACCTGTTCATTATTATCCTCGGAGAGATCAATTGCTTGTGATAAAATATAATCATGTATTTTTTTATCAGATTCCATTCGACGCATAATATCTATAATCTTGTTGCGAACAATGGTATATACATACGCAGAAAAGGAATCCTCGGGATTAATAGAGTGACGGTTTTGCCAGATAATAGTAAAAGTATCTTGAAAAACATCTTCGGCAAATTCCTTTGACTTCACAAACTTCATTGCAAAATAAAGCAGCTTGCTTTTGTAGAGTGCATAAAGCTCACAGAAAGCATCCTCATCATCTTTAATGAGAGAACGAACTAATTCTTTTTCTATCAACTTATTTGAATCCATAGTATTTGCAATAAATCCGAGAAGAAAGGTTAAACTTATTTATAGGAATGAATTTGTCTTTGGTGAAGATATATCCCTGTCCGGGGCGCCCGTTCAATGTCATTAAGTTAAGGATTAACGAGTTGATAATCAGGTAATAATAATTGTTTAATTGGGATATTTTATGTATATTTATCAAAGGATCAACACGTTATTATGATGAAAAAAAACACCGGGAATTATTTTAGAAGCTGTTTGAGTTAAATTTTCTTTGCTAATCTTCTAATGTTTGTAATTATGGTGAAAGCATTAGCGTTTTCAATTTTACGTTCATAATCTTTAGAGCATCTCCTGTTATTAAGGGTCCAAGCTATGGTCCTTTCTACAATCCATCGTTTTTCATGGATTTGTACTTTTCCTTTTTTAGCGATGGGGATTTTTGGTATTTCGACGCCAATATTATATCTGTCTTCCATCTCTTTACGGAATGTTCCTCCAAAAGTTCCATCGGCAAACACCAATTTGATATTTTGCAATAATTCATTGTTATTATACATACTACTCCAGTATTTAGCGGCTGTTGTTCCGTCATAACTGTTGGCAGAGACAACAAAGCAATCCAATAAGTTTCCTAATGTATCTGTTATGTAAAAGCGTTTACGTCCTTTAATCAGCTTTCCTCCATCGATGCCTACATGCGATGTGCAAGTTGAACTGTTTTTGGCGCTTTGACTATCTATGATTGCCACTGTCGGCTGAAATTTCCTATTATTATAAACTCTGTTTTCTGCTACCATACTACGATTAATATTTTCCCATGTGCCATCTTTTACCCATTTACAATAGTACCAATATACAGTTTGCCATGGTGGAAATTCTCCGGGTAGGTCGCGCCACATACAGCCGTTTTTAGTCAGATAAAAGATCGTGTTGACTATTTCTTTGAAATCCCATTTGCTTTTCCTTTGTACATGAATCACTTTATGTATAACTTGCCAGCATTGGGCAGAGAGATCGGAACTGTATTGTTTGAGTCGCATTGAACAAACATAGTACGCTTTCTGCCTTGTTCTTTAATATAATTCAAACAACTTCTTAAATACGGCTTATTGTCTTTTGTAAAGCATATCCCTTCCGGCTTTTTACCGGGAGGACGCCTTATCAAACATCTGTATATGATTTGTGATTGCCTTCGAAAAGTTTACACGTTATTCAAACGTTCATCTCCGGCCGGGAATAAAATCTTTCATAATAGATTGTGTTCTTGTTAAAATGTGTTCGTTCCAGGTTGATATCCAAGATCAGCCGTCTACAGGCTGTTTTTCCACTACCGGCCTCCGCGTCCCTCTTATTGCCTCCGGGCGGCGGGGCCCATAATCCCACATGAATGTAAATATATTAACGTTTATTTATATTTACAAACATTTTGCTTTCTTTTTTACAAAAAAAAATGTTTCTTTTTTTATAACACCGTTAAACTCGGCCGGCATTGTATATAGTAGCGATCCGGAAGGAATATTCTGCCGGCTTTCTTTTTATTTCACCGGGCAAAGTTACGTCCGGCCCGCCTGGCGGGCGGACAAGGCCCGGCCCCTGAAGGGGTTTTTAAAGAAATCTCCACCGCTCGCCCTGCGGGGCGAGCGGTCGTATTTCTTTCAAAAGCCTTGCCTCCACCGCCCGTCCGTGTTGTTTGCCGTTGAAATTTAAAAAGAAAGCCTTATGGAAAATATAAGAAGTAAAAAGGGTTATAAGATAACAGCACTGGTTATCCGGCTGTTGTTGATCGGGTTTATCGTGCTGATGGCGGTACGGTTCGTCGAGGCGGTCTCCACACATACACTGCTGATCATAGGCGGTATTATCCTTTCGTGGAGGATCTGGAAGTTCCTGTTCAAACTGGTATTGCTACTGCTACAGGTAGCGATCTTTTTCTATGTCATCTATCTGCTGATCGTATGATATTACTAATCATTAATATAAATGAGAATGAAAGAAGATTTAATGTTTTGCAGTATGGGTAACGGCATTACCATATGCGACCGTAACCGGGAGGAGCACAGCGATTATAAAACAGTGGCCCATATCGGTTATAACCGGGATATCACTTATTACGAGAAGGGACTCTCACGGGAAGCTATAAGCAGCATAGAGCAATACGCGCGGTACAATAACTCTGCGGCATCGCAGACGCAGCATTGCCCTGTATTGAAACCCGTCGAATTCTCAAAGCTGGATGTGCAGGAGTTGAAGGGGATTTTTACCCGTGTATTGAGACTTCGGTTTAAAGATGTGGGTATCGAAGTTGCAAGTTGTCCGGATATGGGATATATCACCGTATTCTCAAATAAAGAATCATGTATGTTCCTGTCGGAATATTACAGGTATATGCAAACCGGAATCAAAGAAGGTGTACACCATCATGTATTTACCCTGTATGATAAAGCGAATACCAATTATTAACCTATAAATAAAAAAAAGATGAAAACATCTGAATTATTAAAGGCAATCGAAGAAGCATTCGAAAAGAAACTGGAAGAAAAGACCGGCTGGGGCCGCAAAGAATTGCTGAGCGCATACCGCTCGGCGGTCAACGAGGTACTGCTGGAAATCGCCGACAAGGCTGTAAAAGAGGAGGGTAAGGAAAATGGGTAAACAAACAAAGGTGGTGAACATCCGGAGCGAAGCGTATGATGTTTACATAGGCCGTGCAGGCCGCGGCCAGGACGGGTACTTCGGCAACCCCTTCATCCTGGAGCACGGGGGCGCCCGTGGCTCTACACTGGAACGTTACAGGAAATATTTCTACGGCAGGTTAGAAAGCGACCCTGAGTTTAAACAAAGGATACACGCGCTCAAAGGCAAGACCTTGGGCTGCTTTTGCAAACCGGGTCCCTGCCACGGGGATATAATCAGGGAATACCTGGATTCACAGGAATAATTTATTATACATATTACAAGTTAAGGAATTAAAAAATAATTAAAAATCAAAATTTACCGATTATGGAAACAGAAACATTTAGCGGCTGGTACAAGTATTTATTTTCAGAGATAGAAAGACAGCTTTCGGACCTTACCGGCTGGACAGGCGTCCCCTCGGCCCATATAAACGGCCCCTGCCTGAAAATAGAGCAGGGGAATTATACCGAGATCGTCTGTATAGACGGACAGGTAAGGCTTTTGGACAGCAACGGCTACCATTACAGCCTGGAGGTTATCGGCTTTGACGAACTGTGCCTGCTGGCCGACAGGCTTTATAAAATAGACCCCAATGCCGCCGACGCGGTGGAACGCCCCGTGCGTATCCTGACAGGGCATTGTATCGACCTCTCCGGTTTCCCGAACTTTTCCGTTACGGGCGATGTGGAAGGCATGCGCCTGGTTTACGGCAAAGGCGCGCTATTGGTCCGGTTCGGGAAAAACATCTACCATGTGAGCGCCGATCCGGGAATCTATTTTAAACATTCGGAAGATATGGATGACTGTATATGGTAAATGACAATAAAAACAACAAAGGAGAAGTCCGGGCAGCTATAGCCCGGGCTTTTTTCATTTATACACATCACATCACATCATATCATATCATATCATATCACATCACATTATACAATATATATATTATGGAATACTTTCCTGTGACAACGATGAGCCCCGGAACCTGCGCCGCCATCCGGCAGGCCTTTGAGGACAATATGGATGAAGAGTACGACCTTATCTATACGGATTACAATGACAACTTCAACCGTTCGGGGGAAACGATCCGGAAATGCCTGGATGCGAACAGCGACGAAGCCCTGTACGATACCCAATGGGAGCACGATGCCCGCCGCGAGGGCAGCGGGTACGCACTGGAGAGGCTACAGGACAGGATACTGTCCGATGATACATACGAATCCCTGCATCCTTATATCGATGACTGGCTGGAAGAGGACGGTAATAAGCAAGCCGTGCTTGAAAGCATCGAAGAACGTGACACCGGCAATCCCTATACCGAGATGCTATCGCGCAGCCGTATTCGCGCCAGGGCTACCTTGTATACCAACTACGACTGCCTGCCCGGCAATTACGATATGGGCAATACCTACTGTTATGATGGATATATAAAGGACATCGTCGATGTATTGTACCTGAACCCGGCAAAGGTAAAGCAGGCAT
>Ga0153940_1001131_pt1 | contig 12360 bp, 14 predicted proteins | sample TSNJ024MetaG_FD_104736 | JGI IMG/M metagenome (GOLD analysis project Ga0153940, IMG submission 104736) | Attine ant fungus gardens microbial communities from New Jersey, USA - TSNJ024 MetaG | ecosystem: Host-associated > Fungi > Mycelium > Unclassified | place: USA: New Jersey, Brendan T. Byrne...
CACGACTCTGCAGGCCACTAGAGGGTCCTCTCCCTCTTGTACTAGAAGAAGGATAGAGATGATCAATATGTTGAGATGATACGCTGAAGTCAACATGTGCAACGACGGCTAGTTCGCATTCATAACCTGGACGCCATAGAACACGACGAATGGGGTATGAAGGGTATAAAGTGTAGGTTGGTCTGTTGGGCATGTGTGAGGCCGCTCCTGGGCCAGTGAGATCCCAGACCTGGAGGAATGGATATTAGGTGATATGGAGCAACAGGATGAATTGCACCTTAATACAACGATCTAGTCCAGCGCTAGCAACCCATCCAAGAGTATTCCCAGTATGGTGATCAGGTGCTTCATGGTGGCCGGAGAACGAGATGTCGTGTGTTATGGACGAATCTCTGCCGCTGGCCCAATCAATCGTGGTGATAGGAGCGGTATGTGCAACGGGTAAGCGGTCTAATAGGCCGCGTTGACCCATCTTGAGATCCCATCTGAGTGAAAGATGAGACGATGGATCAAAAGATAGGAAATGCGGCGATACAGACCTGTGTAAGGTCCCATTGTCCATGCCGACGAGCACGGAAAGAGGATTCCAAACACAAGGGGAGAATATGACACGTCGAACAGCGGAGGGATTGTGGACACGCATGACGGAAGCTTGGATATCACGAAGGTCCTGATAAAAGGTTAAGTAGAAGAAATGATGGAAACAGGAATGCTTGGACCCAGACGCGAAAGTCTCCATCGGCAGAGCCAGTCATGCAGTAATGGTGCACAATGCGAGATACATTCATGGTATGAATTGAACGGAAATGCTCTCTAGTCCTGCGTTCTAGACAGAGATTCATACCAGATAAACTATATCATTTCGAGGAAACTCACCATACTTGGAGCGGCCATTCTTTGCAATATCCCACATGATGAGTTCTCCATTGCGTGCACTAGTGAGAACCTTGTTGTTGAACACTGGAACAGATGAACATAAAATAAGAACAAGAAAAGACAGACAGACCTCCGTATGCCCAAGCAACATCTGTACTGGCACAGTCAAATTTGAGTCCACTCCCATCCCACAGATTTCTCGTCGACGAGATGGGTTTTGGCTCAGTCTGTGAACCGGAGACACGTATTATCCTCAGTGCTAAAAGGTGTCAAAACAAGTCTCGATAATGGACATCTTGGCACACATTCTCTGCCAGCAACAGCAATTCGACCATCGTCTCCCTTGGATACGTATCCTCCACCTTGGAGCGTGACCTTTGGAAGACGTGAAGAGCGGAGGACACCTTTGGGTGGATGAGAACGTTGATCGTCAAAGAGGTCAAGGGATGACATTCATCATGTCTATGAATAGATTATTGAGCATTATCAAATTCTTTCTTAAATTTCTAGCGCGGGGCTAGATCCGCGGTAGAATACACGTATTTCACATGTGTGCGTCAGGGTACTGAAGGTCCCCTTCACCAACGTAATTATAACAAAGAAAGGGAAAAGTTCTAAGTAGTCCAGATGAAAGTTATTTAACCCAACAAATGATCTAATATGTACACTCAGAGACTAGATAGAGCAAGAAACAGACCCAAAAAGAAAAGGAAACTGTTATACCATAACACCCCCTTGTAGGGGTCAGTGTATAGGATGAAGGCAAATGCAACGAGGTTTGGTGAAGAGTGGAGGGGAGCCCGAGGCAACTGTCCACTATATTGGTAAAGGAGTTTGAGACGGAAAAATGTCTGGTTTCACCTATTGCCCAGAGTTGCTAGGTGTGGCAGTTGGTTGGTGGAGATGTACAGCATTGTGATAGCAAAGGTGTATCGTCAATATTCAAGTGAAAACTACCTAATGACAATGGTACAATGCTCGAGTCCCAGTGATGATCCAATCAAATGGATCTGTACCTCTGTGAGAGTCATCAAAGCCTTGCTCAGGATTGGATGTGTCATCGCTCATCATGTTCATTAGTTTGATCAAAAGACTTGTACTCTTAGGCATTAGTGTTTCTGGTACGCTCAGCTACACCTTTGGAGCTTTGGCTGCTGTTCAGTTCCCGCAGCTCATAGCAATGAACGGAACAAGATTGATGACACGCAACAGTCATTTTTTTCACCCACAGCCAGAAGATGGCATAATTCTTTGAATAATTGCACGATGAATGGCCCTTTGAAAGCCTTCGAAAGCCTTGACCCTTCCCGCACTGTCTGTCAAAGCTGGTCTCCTTCAGCTCGAACGAGAGCTTCAACTTACTTCAGAAATCAGGTCACGCATCCTTCACTGAATGTACGACCGCTCATTGTTCACGGACCTGCAGAAAACAGAGTTGATTTGGTCTTCTTCTCTGATGGCTGTAGGCCTTTCCTCTAATTTCGGGCTCTAGATATCATCAAATCGTTAACACACTTAGATACAACTCATGAAATGGATAAGTTCTTTCAAGACGCGAAGCGCCTTGCTGACGATGTTTCGCAAAATCAAACTTTCTACACTGTTAAGCCGCTCCTCAACTTTTGGGGAGCATTTACTCCAAGTGAAGAGGTAAAACGTCCTCCAAAATCATTCTTCACATTGAATCATATGCATCTCAGAGTGGCATTGGTGTTGGTGGCGTTCCAAAAAGGTAAGGTGATTATGGTCTGGCTAGATTTGAACAGGGGCGTCGATCAACAGATATCTGAACTAGGACACCTTATGGACTGTATCGTGATGGAACAGAGTTAAGAGCGGTCTATTACGATAATCCCGAGGCTGCCCATGCTGCTTGTGATTCGATGAAGGATCAATGCGACTTTCCGATTTTATTGGGTGAGCTCTTTGAAAGCACAGCAAGAAACAAGCCATTTGAACATTTTGTTCTAGGTAATGACCCCTTCTATGGAGGTACGCTCTCACGCCCTAGTCCATAAATTGACCTTATTATTCGGGACTTATAACTCCGCCTAACTGATAGGATTGGGCGGTGAATTCACGTATGTTCTTGCTCTCATGTCGATCTCGAACCGAGAATGTGAAAACAAGAGCTAATTCACATTCTTTACCTTGATTTCAGAGTGATCACATCATCAATTCTCAACGGTCCTCTTGTTTTGCGCCATGAACTCGGGCACTCGATCATTGATGTTGGAGAAGAGTACGATGGGGGTTTTGCATACTTTGGTGTTAACGCAGCCCACAGCGCTAATAAACCCATCCCATGGAGTCATTGGCTATCAAATGTATCCCCTGTCAAAGATACAGAAAAACAGGCTGGTTTTGATTCCACACACGAGTCCACGATTTCTGAACACCGAATCGAACGCTCTGTAATGCCAATGCAGGCATATCCATGGATACTTCTCAATACCACCCAAGCTTGGTCCATCAATTTCACCTCCTCTGGGGCGTATTCTCGACATCTCGTGCGATTTTCTCTTTCGGGGATTCCAGAGGCCCAGGACCTCCGTGTTGACCTCGACGGTAATGATTTGAAATGGGCCCCGAAAGAAGGGCTTGGTCTCGATAGATGGCATTACGACATTAACCGAGATGATAGTTTAAGCAGCGGTGAACATGAATTGAAGTTCACGCTATTGAAAAAAGAGCTAGAAGGGGTCGCACAAATGTGCAGTGCTGAGATAATTGAGTTTGGTAACGAGCAAGAGTATGTGTCTGTCTGTCTTGCTTGCGATACTCAATTCACGCATTTTATCAGATTCATCTCTTCTCCTGAGTACTACAGTCTTTACCCAACGTACGTTCTCTCCACATTCCTGGATCTGCATCCTCAGATCAAACATTGTTTTTAGATTCTCCGACAACAATGAGATTTCATACCGACCAACCAACGAAGACTGTCTCATGCGCATCGTCACTACTCCCAATTTCTGCAAAGTGTGCCTCGAGGGACTTTGGCTCTCCCTCCTCAAACGTATTGATTTGATTGACGGTCTCACTGAATCTTGCATTCGCAACACAGGCACCCAATGGTCCAAAGCACTCAATTTGGACCTCATCGCTCTTGCGCATCTCCGTGAAACAGATAGTTTCGGACCATCCAATGAGGCATACTCCATCACTTGGAAGAAGGACGGCAAGGTTCTCGATATTTTCCAGGACCAGACCTACATCAGTCTACCTGATACAGAAGCTGTTGGGAAGTATAGCGTTCATGTGCAATTCCACACTGATGAAGTACGTCTCGATCGCGAAGGATATTTGACTTCGGAGCGAGAATACGAGATCACTTCCTCTTGCTAGGATTTTTCATTTGCCGTTGGGATAATGGACTGTGTATTCTGATATCTGAACAATTATATCTGAACAAATCAAACCGTATGATTATAGCGTGAAATTCCAATGGGAGGCAGGCCAGCGGATGATAATCCAGCTTCGGAGTCATCATCTCAATCGAGAAACACTCAGATGTTGAAGAAAGTGGATATGTTGTAAGTAGCAGGCTCAGAAAATAAATCAAAAGAACGACAATCTAGAATAGTACCAATTGAGACAAAGAAAGTGTATATATATCACAGCACCCATATCGAAAACTGAGCAAGACAAAATCCCCAAAAAGAACCTGATGTATAGATGATATACAAGTTATGTAAAAGAATGCCTTGGACATCAAATGCAGAATGTTTGACAAAGAAAACGAGGGAATGTAATAAGGGAAGAACAAGGCCGGAATTTAAGTGAAGCGAGGACGTCCAAGCCGGAAGAATAGCATGGACAACAGACCAGCCGGGCCATGATGGCAGACACATAAGAAACCTGCAACCTGAAAATGAATTGAACGGGATATGAAGAACACAAAAACCGAAAGAAAGAAAGAAAGAAAAAGGTATATCATATTCATGTGGAAAAAGATAGAACAGAGTGGATGCATGGATGCTGGTGCGCGAAGCGCATGAAAGGAGAGACTAGGGAGTCTTGACATGAAATGGCCGAGAGTGATAATATGCAAAGGAAAACACGATCAAGCAATAAAGGTAGTAAGAAAAATGTTCAGGAAGAGGTATAGAAATTTGAAGACTGGGTCCCTGAGCGAAATCAACCTTGCAGCAACAGGAGGCTATTGCCATCGAACACAAAGGACCACCACCACGAACCTCGCTACCGCCGCAGGTACCAAGACTCAAAACCGAAACGACAGATATTGTCTCACATCACAATACACTTACAACATCCAGCGCCTTTCTCGTCCTGTTCAAGCACAACTTGTTGGTCATTTCTGACCGCGCCAGCAGAATGCGTCAAATGCTTCGTAGTTGTAGGGGCGTATTGCGAAAATGGTGGCGGTGAGGGCGGGGATTTCATGGGAGCACAAATGTTATCGTGAGCAACTGACACCTCCGCCTTCGGAGCATCTTCTGATATTAATTGAGAGGGTTCGACTTCCTCCAGGACATCCGGAGTGCCGTTGGCTGCGGATGGAGACCGGCCAAACTCGTCCATGTCGATGCCTTTGCCTTTGCGACGGACTTTTGAACCGTCGTAGCCAAATGTCCCAGGCGCCTGATGGAAAACCAAAATAACTCAGGTTTGTGTACAGAGTATACCACAGCAGAAAGGCGCACCGGTGGAATAGGCACTTCCTGTTTTCTCTTTGGCTGTGGACTTCCATCTGCTCTTTCGTAGTGATCATCCAAGCCTTTCTTCCGTGCCACGACCGGTAGAACAACCTGTAATCCAACGTATACCACGTCAAAACAAATTTAGTCCGTCATAGGAAAGGAACACCGAAAGAACAGCAGAAACAGAAGCACCAATACTGAGTAAAATCGAAACATAGCGGAGACATGGACAAGAAATGGCCACAAACTCGATGGAGCACAAAAGAAAAAGCTGACGTACATCATCCCAATTTCCACCCACAATTTTCGGTTGAGTCCAATAAGGGATAGCATCAGACATGTCAAGATCGTCTGCCTCCCCATCCAGAGTAGGGTATCGAGCAACGCTTTGCCTGTTATCCTCCTTCATGTGTTTCTTGATCGGTGGTTTGGACTTTGGCTTGGTTTTGGCTGGTTGCGACTTCTTCGTTGTAGAACTAGGTTTACCATGAAGATTAGGTGACGTCCCGCGCTTCGGGATGGAAGTGGGGGCTGCGGAGGTTCGAGCAGGGGAGCTTGTAGTCGCAATCCCGGAAGGAAGAAGGGGAGGAGAAGGGGTTGGTGAAACAGAAAGGTCAACTGCAGATACCGGATGTCCGACTTTGGTTGTATTGGAGGAATGTTGCGATGCCGATGTCCGAGATTCAGACGACCGACGTTCATAAGTAGGTATCCGACTCGAGGAACCACTTTGTCTCGATCTCGATCTCGGTGTGGGTGATGTGGAGGGGGAGCATTGGGGTGGCACGATGATAGAAGCATCATTTTGAACCAGAGGCTGAAGCGTGGTAATGGAAGAGGCTGATTGGACTGGTATTCGAGGTTGCATAGTGGTAGTATACTGTTGTCTAAGGGTTTGAGATATTGGTTCTTCCACTTCGTAGAGCACAGCACCCTGAGGTAGAGACGACTCAGTGACTACTGCTGTTGCCAATGTGACATCTCCAACACCAAGAATGAAATCCGCGTCATGATTCGAATATCTAGACGGTCTCCGGTCGTGCTGTCCCTTGGTCGAGGTAGACACAACATCACTCCCTTCCTCTCCTTCCAAATCTGTGAGTGGATCCTCATCAAGAACCCTCTCGATTCTATCCATTATAATATCGTCTTCCAAATACAGGCTTCCCCTCTCCCGTAGACCTGACCTTGAGAATCTGAAACCAGCAATACTTTCTGCTCGTTTTCGCCATGATGTAAGCCGTGTATCTTCCAAGGTAAGAGTCGCTTGTCGGTTGGCAAGAAGTTTATGCTTGCTGTGCATTGCGTGCCCGTAGTTTGCTATGTCAAGCATCTCCTGCCGTCTTCCGACGCGTAGTTCACCGACTCCACCGTTCCGGGAATTTTCACCACGATACCAATGTTCAAATGGCCTTTCTTCTGTTGAGTCAATGGAATTTCTCATCGGTCCAGAGGCATTGTAACCAAGTTCATCCGCTTCAATAATGTTGTAAATAGTCGAAGTAGAGCTGGCTGTGTTAAAAGGAGCGGGTTCGTTAACGAGGCGTGCTGTAGTATGTTGGGGAATGCCTTGAGCAGAATGAGAGGTAGGGAAGTGATATGCCCTAATATCAGTCTTGCAACTGTGTTTTAGGTGGCTGACGTCTGAAGAAGCACCAGTAAACGGCACCACTGGTGAACTTGCATCTACAGTGGTCCCGGAGCGTCTACGCGATGCTTTGGGTATACGTGTTGGTTTAGCATCTACGAGGCGTGGAGAGCGTGACCCCAGGCTGACATGATCATCCAGATTTGCCTTGGTGGGCTGCCGAGTGCCCTCGTTGATGTTCGGTGTAGCATACGGCTGGGAGAGGGTTCGCGGACGGTGCAATGAGGTAGTGGGTGGTGACTTCCGAAACCCATTGACGCGAGTATTTGCAGATGCGCTAGTCCCTGTCATCCCAGTGCCAGCCGCAGAATCGGCTTGAGAGGTCGATTGGCGGTGAACTAGATATTCGCTACCACCGTTGCCGAAACTATACTGTCCATCCTTTTTGCTTTGTCGTAAGCCCGAAACGGAGAAGCCATCGGCTGCTGAGTTGGAATTGAAGGCATTTGGTGGATTATCGTCGGTTATAGATGTCATTGAGATGGCGGACATGCGGCTAGTCAGTGTCCTACTCTCGTTTTCAAGGCCTACGAAAAATTGTCCAGGAATGTTACCAGCAAGAGTGGTTCTGCAAACTCACGCTTGCGCAAGGCAGGCACAACCTCGTCATCCCACGATGGTCCTGGTAAACACGCAGACTGAATGAGCGCCATTTCAAGGGGACAATCAATTCCAACGAAGGGCGCCTGACAACCAGAACGCAGGAGGACAAGTAGGAGAGCAAAGAGAAAAGAGAAAGGGGAAATGGGGATAAGCGCGGAGACAAGGCTACATGCAAATAATAAATATCCCTCCTTTCAGTTTATATGTATATCTGATAATTCATTATTGACACTGCCATTGATTTCTGACGACCCTCCCCTGGTTGAACATTGCTTCCCCCATGACCATGAAATGTTACATATCTAATCCACTCATGAACAAGATGATTACCCAGTTTGAGCCTGTCATTAAGCCTGTCATTCTCTATGAGATAACCAAGCAATGACAAATACCTCTGTTTTTTCTCACTAATTCACAAACCATGACGGAAGATAAACTAGATGGCCGTGTATCCCCATCACAAATCTCCAAGGCGCTTGAAGCTTTGTATGCTTACGAGAAGAAAAAACAAGCACAGGCAGAAGAAACCGAGCTGCTTCTAGGAAAGGAGCCCATCATCTGGCTAAATGTTACTATCAAGCAAATTCCTCTCAAGGATAAAATCAAGCCCATCAAAATGTATGTCCTTTGGTATTATCCTCTATGTATCAGTGGTCTGACAGCGAGTCTTCTTCACATCTAGTCCAATCGAGCACCCTCTTGTCGACCCCAGAACAACGTCTATCTGTTTAATTACGAAGGATCCGCAGCGAGAATACAAAGACCTTCTGGAGAGTAAAAACATCAAGTTTATATCTCGTGTCGTTGGTATTGCGAAATTAAAGGGAAAATTCAAAGCGTTCGAAGCACGCCGGCTGTTGTTGAAGGAAAACGGGCTCTTCCTGGCCGATGACAGAGTCATCCCATTACTTCCAAAGTTGCTAGGCTCAAAATGGTTTGAGGCTAAGAAGTGCGTCTGCCTTTTGCGTTTTTCCATCTGTACGATATTAACAAAAGTTTTTTTCTTGCGCCGCACCATCTTTTTTGGTATCTTTCGTCACTTAATCTTAATGATTGTTCACCTCTCTTTCTGATCAAAGACAACCTATCCCGGTGCGTCTTACCCGCAAAGATCTGAAAGGTGAACTCGAGCGAGCCATCTCTACAACGTGTATGCACCGAAATAATGGCACATGCACGTACGCTTTGTCTTCCCTATATCTTTTGTAAAATGCTCATGCACTGCCATTCGAATCAACTGAAACGAACACATTTGTACAAATCAAAATGTTATATACCACGCACTCTGCCTCCGCCTGTGTCATTGAATATTGCGACTGGCTCGTGTTTATATGGCGTCCGTCACTCTATCCTTTCCCTCGCCAATCCAGGTCGATTAAGGTTGCAACGCTCAACCACACACCTGCACAGGCCCTCTCCAATATCTGCAAAGTCATACCTGCGGTTGCATATTATACCAAAGGCGGCTGGGATAACATTCAGTCATTGATGCTCAAGACTAGTACTAGTGTTAGTTTGCCTATCTGGAGTTGCGATTTGAACGAACGGTGGACCGAATTGATGCAGAATGAAGAGGAGAAGGTGAAGGTACACAAAACACAGGCCAATGGGAAACGACCTGTCCAGGAAGGCGAGAGTGAGGAGAGTGAAAAACCGAGGAAAAAGGTGAAATCCGAGAAGGAAGGAAATGGATCCGTTGTTTCATCTAGGACAGAGCTTGCCACAAAGTTCATCAAAAATGATCAGCAAGCACAACCCGTGGTTGATTCCTCGACAGTTCACCAAACGAAGGAATCGGATCCTGCAGTCCCGTCAACAGAACCTCAGCTGAAGTCATCTGGGCTCAAACGAAAACGGGTTGACGCTGCATCGGGAAAGAAGGACAAAGTTGTCAGTGCAAAGGCTGGTTTGCAAAGGAAGAGCGTGAAGACGAGGATATTGGGCAAGAGGGCACTGCAGGCTTGAGTTTTATTACATCGCTTTAGCATGTTACTACCATGACCTATAATCATGCCTTTTGGTTCCTTATCATCACATCGGTGCATATCTTTGTATGCATATCTTTGTAGGCAAACATGTTTACTAATAGGTCTTTGTCACTAGAGCATAAAATGAGTTGTTCGAGTATAGGTCTTGAGCGCAGGATCTCACATGCGGTTGGATGTTCGAACCTCATTTTGACCACTAAAATTGTCTTATCAATTAAGTGCAAAGAATAAAAAAAGATTCAATTTAGCAGCTGTGGAAATGAATTCCACAGTTCTGGATTGTTTTTAACGACGCTAAAGAATTTTTCATCCATTTTCTCAATGATATTTTGCCACTGATTATGATTCGGTGAAAGAATCTGAGAATATTATGTAACATTCAAGCAGTCTCAAATTTAATATGAACATGGATGTCTTTCAGACTGTTAGAGACATCTAAATGAATCAAATGGCTGCTCAATTATGTGATGAAGCTTATCACTGGCGGCTATTTCGATAATTTCTTGGGCTGCTGCATCTCTCATCACTGAAGTATGAGAGATTGTCATATTTTTCAGAAATTTCTCCTGTTTGTCTCCATTGCTGTCAAGAGGGTGGAAAACAAATGTCTGTAGAACAGGAAGATGGATAAGATTTATTCTTATCCAGAACAATTGGGATACAGTAATACATCTTAGTCTAGATAATAAAGTATCTTAGTCTAGATGATAGAGTAAAGAAGAATGGATAGTATAGACTAGAATGAACTAGTACACTGTCAGGAGAATGCTGACAGCCCAAAGCTACTGTAACGAGACAGATTCGTGACCCACCATTGATAACAGATGTCAGAAAACAGAAAAAAGAAGTCACCTTGTGAAGCAGAGCACAGGTCAGAATTGCAGGCCTTTATGCAGAAGTTCAGAACTGACAATAAAATAGTAACATTGACATGTGAGGAACATAATTTTTAAATTCAATGATCAAACTCTCAGATCCAGTTATAACAGTCATCATTTTGAACCGAAATCACTGTTAATCAATTCTGTCATGCCCTTGAGCTATCAGATTAACAGATCATCAATTCTGGCATCTTTTCAGTTGACTGTACAATGTAGCTCGACTCCAAAGCATTTGAATAAGGCTTCGATTATTTCCGGTGTCCCGGTAACCATCAGACCGGGATGCCGGCCTACTTTATGAGCTGCTTTGTGTGTTAACCTCAGTTCCTTCTCTTAAGAGTACCCCTTCTTTCTGATCATCTAGCATGGCCGGTGAGCGCGCGAGCACCAAAATCTACATACCCCATCCGAATCAGCCTGAGCTGTCCATATGCGGTGTACTCGAGCAGTACATCCCAGGGACAGAGACAAAGGATAGAGAGCTTGCATTGGTGAGAACCATTGTTACTCAAGCGTTTCGATTGTCTGACTTCCGGAAATGAATAACTACTTCGTGATGACCAATCGAAACGAAAATGGATCAATGGTTCTTTGGGTCTTCTGCACCTCTGATGTTGATGGATCCTGTGCAATCAAATTCGTGTTCGAAACCTGCGTTCGCATCTGACTACAGATTTTACACGGGACAATGGGGTGAGCAAAATGATGATGTGCTGTGCTTCATCTTTGTTTTCTGCTGGGCAAGGACTGCCCTGGCACCGGGACTCTGCTCTATCGTTGTCTGAAAGAGACATATCAGTCTGTTCTGATTTCAGTGTTCCAGCCACAAGGACTACCTGTTTCAACGTCATCTCGCTCATCGCTTGCCGATGGACTCGTTTCGTTTCGATTTCCGGTATGTTCTTGTTCTTCTCATCGCTCCTTGATAGATTCTTATTCCTATCATCGTAGAGGTAATCATGAAACTGGTGGTACATGGAAACAAGGGGCTCTTGAAGAGGACTTAGAAGATTTAAACGCCGTCGTCGCTTATCTTCAATCGAAATATGGTTATAAAATCGAGCTGGTCGTAGGCCATTCCCGTGGATCACTCGTTGGGTTTCGATGGATCTCAACTACGGAAATTGGAAGGAAGGTTCCTGCTTTCATCAACGTCTCGGGTCGGTACCGCATGTGGGTGAGTATACCTAAAGAAGCCTCAAATATTCTGCTATGCTCCGCAAATACCATTTCGCTCACACCAATTTTTTTCTCTATATCTTCTCAAACCATCTCAAAAGAAAATACTGGGTAACGATCTACCTTCTTGTGCCTCTCCTGTTCTATTTTTGCCCATTTAGATGCTGATTTCTGCTTCTCTCCGTTCCCTCATCGGTTTTTTGTAACACCTTGCTCTTTTTGGTCGGTTGCGGCATCCTCGCCACGTTTCGGACGGTTGTATTCCCTCGCCAAATGGTTCAATGTTAGAATCCGCGGGGTCGCAGCGGTGGTCAGAAAGTTTTGCCAAACAAGGGTATTATGAATGGCACGTCACAGTGGCTCGCAAGCCTATTGTAGCGAGGATACATCCCCACGATGTCGAGAAGTTTTGTTCCTGGAACACATCAATCATTTGGGAGCAATTTCCAAGGGAGACAGATGTCTTAACACTTCATGGCTTGGCAGACAAGACTGTTCCTCCGTGAGTTTTTCTTCTGTCC
>Ga0153940_1001132_pt1 | contig 12357 bp, 12 predicted proteins | sample TSNJ024MetaG_FD_104736 | JGI IMG/M metagenome (GOLD analysis project Ga0153940, IMG submission 104736) | Attine ant fungus gardens microbial communities from New Jersey, USA - TSNJ024 MetaG | ecosystem: Host-associated > Fungi > Mycelium > Unclassified | place: USA: New Jersey, Brendan T. Byrne...
CAAAACTTTATTGACCAGATTTTAGATATAACACAGCCACTAAACCCATGCCTGATTTATTTATACAGAGATAACACCGATGCGACGATTGATTATCTCGAAAAAGACCGCGGAACGTCCTATTTAGATTATTTATGGAACAGAGACAAAGACCAGCCATATTATATAGGCAAGCTACCTGGGGCAGAGAGCTTTAAACAATTCCTGCGAGATTACGCGAGTATTGTGGATCTGTTGTTCAAATCATTTCCAACGAATAAATTATCCCTTGAAATATCTGACGGAAACTGGGCTTGCCGTGAAGATGAAATGCTCTCATTTTTAAATGTAAATCGCATACCAGGTCCCGACGCATTTCCACAAAACGGCGTTTACAAAAATGAAGAATTGGGTTTTGTGATAAGGGTTGATGGTCTGTCATTTATAGACCCGACCGGACAAACAAGAAAACTATTCCCGAAATCACAAAATGAATTTTATGTAGACTGGCTGCCAACAGTCCTGCAATTTGAAAAGGAAAATATAATTATTTCAGGTTCGCAAATATGTGAGCGTTGGACAACAACAGGAATGAAATATAGTAAAATTAAATAATAAGCATATCACCATACCGGACAAGGCAAAATAACAGCACTGTTTCTAAATACCCAATAGGAACACCTCCGTTTAAAACGTATAATACATAAAATTACCATTTTTCTTAAAACCGAAATCTGCATAAAGTAAGACACCTGTATCAGATGCTGTTATCTGCACCACTTCACATCCATAATCTTTTGCCTCCTGCATCACCTTATCCAACAGCGTCCTGGCAATTCCATGTCTGCGGTATTCCTTTATAGTATACATACTTGATAACAGTCCGATTTTTCCGGAGGGACAACTATAGTATGGCGGCTTTTCCACAAAAGACATGCCGCTTGTGCCAACAATTCTATCTGCGTCAATTGCCAACCACGATACAAATGTATTGTCCTTTAGATGCTTCCTGTAATACTCCCATAAATAAGGCTCTAAATCAATAACAGGTTCTGCACCTTCTTCCAGTAACTGGTTCAAACGCATCCCTATAAAAACCGATAAATCATTAACACACAATCTTCTATACTGTATTTCCAAAATATCACCTCCCTACAACCCGCGAAACATCTTAATTATCTCTATACCCTTTGCTGCATCGTCAGCAGTCGGATTAACAATTTCAGCTCTGTTGGACAGTCCGCAGATACGTCTTTTTTCGTTACCGAACATTACAGCCCTGTTGCTTTTACACTTGCACAATCTTTCGGGAAATGCATCACAGAACCATTGAAAAAGCTCAGTATTATTTTCAAGCTGCCTGCTCATTTCCGTTATATTTTTGGCATCATTAAAATAGATATATAATGCCAAATAATCAGGTTCGGCAAAGAATCCAAAAATATTTTTACCGGCAAGCGTATATTCAACCTTCAATCCGTGAGCAGTCGTTATACTTCTTAACGGTTTAACTTTATATTTTAAATTAAGGTTGGCAAATAAGGATAGGATTAAATCCACACATTCAGCGTGTTCTTTTAACATTGTAAACTTTACATCTTCTATTTCAGGCATACTTCGCAAATAACCTTTAAAATCCAAACGCAGATAATTCATATATTTATATTTGCTTTCGGGCGCAGAACATAAAACCCACAACCCCAAAAACATTTTAGGTGCTGTTTTGCATGAAATATGACAGGTATCATTGATTTCTTCAACTTTTATGCCCATATCGGCAAGTGCTTTTATTCTTTGTCCGTTTTCTTTATAAATGTAAGTATTGTCAAGAGAACCAAGTGCGTTATTGTACATTGCTTTATTGACAATAAGTGAGAATGTATCCCGGCAAATGCCCTCCGCAGCGAACCCCAGCTGATAAAAATATTTCGGATAAAATTCTATCGCCTGTTGAAATGTATTCCGGAGTTTACATTCAACTCCATCGTTTTGATGTGCTTTTACAACGGGTTTATTAAATTTCTCACTTTTTATGTATTCGTCATAGGGTGCAGTGGGAATTGCGTATTTTTCCGGATTTTTGTACATAAGCTGATAAAGATTATTCATGAAATCATAAAAATCCTTTTCGCCTTCGATAATATCTTTTTCATTGAAATCTGTATTCTTAATTGGGACAGCTTCAAATTCCGACAACATCATAATACAATGCCATATTGACTTTTGAGCACAACTGCCGTGTCCTGCATAATTTCTTGCCCCTGCAATATTCATTTCTATATCCTTTCTTCGCTCCAGGCACAAATTTATTGGCTGGAATGCGTATGAACCTGATAATCAAAATATCTGTATATAATCATAGCACAAATTTCCTAAAATACAATTCGATTTGTAAATAATAACCTTGTTTAGAATATTGATTTATTCATAGCTTTTATGTTAAAATATAGCAAATGATTATTACAAAGAGGTGAACTCATGTATTGTATTAAAAAAATCACAAACGACTTAACATGGATCGGTGCGAATGACCGGCGACTGGCTATGTTTGAAGGTGTCTATTCCGTTCCGTACGGCGTGTCATATAACTCATACCTTTTGAAAGATGAAAAAACCGTACTGTTTGATACGGTTGACAAAGCTGTACAGCAAAGATTCATGGAAAATGTCTCAGAGACTTTGGGAGACAGAAAACTGGATTATATTGTGGTGCAGCATGTGGAGCCGGATCATTCTGCCGCTCTTAAGGAGCTGATGCTACGGTATCCCGGCGCAAAGATTGTATGCAATGCCAAAATACAGTTATTTATCAAGCAATTCTATGATTTAGATATTGCTTCGCGCGCTCATATCGTAAAGGAAAATGATACGCTTAATACCGGGAAGCATACCCTTCATTTTGTAATGGCTCCGATGGTTCACTGGCCGGAAGTCATGGTTACGTATGATTCAACAGACAAAATACTGTTTTCTGCGGACGCGTTCGGGTGCTTTGGCGCACTCAACGGCGCACTGTTTGCCGATGAGGTGGATTTTGCAAAGGATTATATGGATGAGGCGAGGCGTTATTATACGAACATTGTGGGAAAATACGGGCCGCAGGTTCAAACGCTTCTGAATAAAGCGTCCGCTCTCACAATAGACATGATATGTCCGCTTCATGGTTTTGTATGGCGTAAAAACATAGAAGACATCGTTTCAAAATATGCGCTCTGGAGTAGTTACGAGCCGGAAGAATATGGCGTTATGATTGCTTACGCTTCCGTTTACGGAAATACTGAAAACGCGGCGGAGATACTTTCCTGCCGGCTGAGAGATAACGGAATCAAGACGGTTATGTTTGATGTTTCGGTCACGCCGGCCTCAGAGATTGTATCGGCGGCGTTTCGGTGGAGTCATTTGGTATTCGCGTCCACAACATACAACGCGGGAATTTTTGTGACGATGGAAGCCTTGATTAACGACCTTGCGGCGCATAATATCCAAAACCGTACGGCAGCGGTAATTGAAAACGGCTCATGGGCTGCGGCGAGCGGCAATTTGATTTGCGATATCCTGAAGAAGTGTAAAAATATCAATATTATTGAGAATAAAATCAGCATTAAATCCAGCTTGAAAACGGAGCAACTCGCTGAAATAGATTCTATGGCAAATGAGATAATTGCCACATTCCCGAAGTCAGCGGCTGCGGTGAGCAAAAGCGATGATAGACCGGTAGTTCCAAATACCGTAGAGTCCGGTACAATGTTCAAACTGACTTACGGTTTGTTTGTTTTAACAGCCAAAGACGGCGAAAAAGATAACGGCTGCATTATCAATACCGCCGCTCAGATTACTTCATCTCCGATGCGGATATCAATTACAGTAAATAAAGCCAATCTCACCCATGATATGATATTAAAGACCAGCGAATTCAACATATCAATTTTAACCGAGAGCACACCGTTCCGTATTTTTGAGCAATTTGGCTTCCGCAGCGGAAAAGAGGTTGAAAAATTTGACGGGTGCGGCTATGACGTACGCACGGCAAACGGAATACGGTATGTGCCTGAATATACAAACGGCATAATTTCAGCCAAAGTAACGGAATCCTATGATTACGGTACTCATACGCTGTTTATTGCGGAACTTACTCAGGCTTTTACGCTGTCGGATGTGCCGAGCGTATCATACCAGTATTATTTCGACCACATCAAGCCGAAACCGCAGCCGCAAAAAGAAAAAAAGAAAGGATTCATATGCAAAGTATGCGGATATGTATATGAAGGCGAAACTTTACCGGAGGATTTCATTTGCCCCCTGTGCAAGCATGGAGCGGAAGATTTTGAACCGATTTAGGAAATAATTGTAAAATAATTGAAAGGAGAGGCAAAATATGAAGTATGTATGCGATGTATGCGGTTATGAGTACGACGAGGTTTCCGGAGACCCCGACAATGGAATTGACCCCGGAACGAAATGGGAAGACCTTCCCGACGATTTTGTATGTCCTGTTTGCGGAGTGGGAAAAGACGAGTTTTCAAAAACAGAGTGAGGTATGAAAAATATGCGCGGAGAGCAAAACGGCGGTCTCCTGCCTTTTGCACCAGCTTTAGAAAACGCAAAGCGGTAAACCTTGGGGGTTTGGGGGCAAAGCCCCCATGGCACTCCATGACACTTTAATTACCCTTAATAAAATCCATAAGCTTCTCAATAGGACGTTTGCTATACTTTTCTACAAGATAATATTTGTCCCCATCAGCAATAACCATTTTTCTGTACAAGTGAACTTTTAGAACCTGGTTCATTTTGATTCCGATTTCATCTAATGATTTTGCATTACCTTTTCCCACAGCTCCAGCATTATTAAATGCTCTTATTAGTTTTGCATGTTTTATGGCAGGTATAGCACTCATAGGTTTTCCTCCTTTATTTCTCAATTTTATTTTTATATTCGATAACAGAATCGGTAAGATTCCGTTTATCCTTTTTGTATTTTTTTTCAGCGATAACGGTGAGAATTGTTGCAAAAATAAAAAAGAATATAGAACATATTATTGCTTCCCGAAATCCAAATGGTTTGAGCATACCATAATTAGAAATAAAAAATAGCACAGCGATTAAATACAAAGGGAAAAATATCCACCTCTTTTGTATAAATGATAACCGCATCATCCACTTTTTGTTTTCTAAACCAGCTCTCACAACAATTATAATTCTTACATGTCTGTATCCGAGACAGCATCCCTTTGCTCCTCCGGTTTCTTCATACACTGTATTTCCCTACGCCAACGTCCCGGTGTTGTATCAAAGTGTTTCCTGAACTGGCGGTTAAAGCTGGTATCAGAAGAAAATCCGCAGCGGCTGCCGATGTTCAGCACCGACTCGTCAGTACGCAGCAGTAATACACAGGCAGCCTCCAGTCTTACCATCTGTATATAATCCAATGGAGAATAGTTCATGATTTTAAGGAACAATCGCCGAAAATGCGTAACACTGATATGACACATAGCTGCCAGCTGACCTATCGTTAATTGATCCATGTAATACTGCGTAATATATTGGAGTGCAGGTCCGATAAGCTGAAGGTTGGTACGCGGTTCTATCACATACCGTTCCCATTGGTTCACCATCCTAAGCAGCATAAGCATTAATATGTATACGTAAGAGCGTACAATTTCCTTATACCCTCTCTTTTTCTTTTCCATTTCCAAGATAATGGAACGCGTCACGGAGATGATGCCAGGCTCCGTATCTGCTCCTATCATGTATGGAATGGAATGCTTTCCGTCATATAGTATCCGCATCAGCTGTCTGCCCATATCCGGCGTAAGGTCAGGCAGCATGGTAACAGGTTCAAGATACAGCCATTTCCATGAGCTGTGGGCGTTCACATTGCTGGAAAAGTGGTGCTGTATCTTGGCGGGAATAATGGATATGTAGTCATGAGAATAGGGGTACAGGGCGTTATTGATATAAGAATACCCATCACCATTGGAACAGTATCCGATCTGAATACAATTGTGAAAATGCACCATGGTGATGGGATCACTTGAAAAATACCAGATGTCTTCCTCCATGATGCAGATCGGAAAATCCGGCTGCAGACTCAGGGGACAATATTTGCTTTTTAAAATGATATTTGGTTCAAATTGCATGTTTTTTGATTTATTTTGCATTCAAATATCTCCTTTTTTCATATTATAATAAGTACAACAAATGAAGTCAAGTTATTCAAAAATTTATCAAAATCCGCCGCTATTTACATAATACTATTTTCTTATATGAAGAATTCCGGGTATAAATATCATAAATATCCAACAAGCCAAAACCTTAATATTTAAATATTATAAATGTATATTGAAATAATTTTTTCATAAATTAAGTCAATATGGTTGTTATTGCATGATACAAATGTTGATATAGTACGGATACTCACTGAATAACCAGGAGGATAAGTTTGAAAGAAGTTCACTTTCAAATATTGAATTGATGTCCGCTGAAGCGGACAGGGGGTATACATATGAAACTCAAGCAAATTAAATTCAGTGCTCCAACTCCAGCAGAGCCTTATTACCATGCTGTAGTAATGGTTCTGGATATAACCGGAGATACAATAGTACGGGGACTGCTCTGCAACGATATACGGAACCTGGATTTTACAGTATACAATGACGATATGCCAGCACTGCCGGCTGTGTTTCGGAAGAATACCGACAATCATACATTGAATATCAGATTAAACTGGCGAAAAGAGGATATCTTTTTGATTGAACTGGAGCTGCTTGACGAAAACGGACAAAATATTACCCTGCATACCCTGCTGGAAGCAAAGGAAGAGAATGGTTATTGGAATAAGAACTGGAAGTATTATGCAAGCCATGTACTGACAGAAACCTCCGGATACAACCGGGTTCAGGAACCTGTACATGTAGTGTTGAGTATGTATGAGGACCGTCTTTTGGATACCTGCCGGGAATTAAGGGTGGTGGAAATCAATCCGGACAGCGGCGCCGCATGTGAGATTCCCTCCCAAGTATATTCTGCATCAGCACGGAAAAAGTGGAACGAAATAATGCATCAGCCAAGCACCACGGTACAAGTTGCCTTTATGGCTGATGTCCCTGCTAATTCCAGGAAGGTATACCTGTTCTTCTATGGCAATCCACATGCCAAAGCACCCTGTTATCCTTCCGATCTGACAGTTAGCGGTGAGGGTTATGAGCTGTGTATTGAAAATATCTTCTACACAGTTCATCTCCATAAGGACAGTGGTTCCATTAACGAGATTATTCCTAAGAACCGGCCGGAGCTGACCTATCGGCATCAATTGGAGACGAACGGTACACTTCAGTGGAATCCCGGAATTTATACACCCCAAAAAACATGGATGCATGCATCTGACCGGGTTCAGACAGAGGATTTTACTGTTATCACTGGTCCTGTTTTTATCATGGTGAAGCTGTTTAATCCAATAGCGGATTACGAAGAAGCAGACTATTCTCTGACTTACCTGTTCTACAGCAATACCGCCGGTATTACAGTGAAAGGTAATATTGATATTAACAAGGATCTGGATGTGGCAGCACTGCGCAACGGATCAGTCGTACTCAACAAGGAAACCACAGGTGATTTTGCGTGGAAAGATGTGGATCATACCATTAAAAATGTACATATAACTGATTTGCCGCGCCATCCTGTAAAAGCCATGGTTTTTGATGCCAAAACACCCTGGTTTGCATTCTATAACCGTATCCGGGGGAATGGGCTTGGCGTACTGAATCTGGAATTTACCGGGCTGCGCAGGAGCGGCGGCCTGGTTGGATGGGAGCCCTATTATTATCTCCATTGGGGGCCCTGGTTTGATGTATCCAGATCGATTATCTATACCTTTACTTCCAGTAACCATCAGCGGGTTGTGCATATGGCAGCCGGTACCAGTTTCTACGAGCAGTATGTGCTGATACCGTTTGAAGCAGGGAAAGGAGAGGACGAATACGACAGATTTGATGCACTTGAGTACGCCTACAAGCTGGCCAGCGAACCATTGTCAAAGATAGCCGTAAAATATGATACCGATTCCCAGACACCGGATGTGTGTGTACCACCCATTCTACCCGTTCCTCCTGTTGCGGCTTTTTTGTATTGAATGTCATCCACAGTTCCAGAATACATGCTTATGAGGAAGAGTGTTTAGTAACATGCATAACAGGAAAGCATTATTTCGCCAATTTCTTTCGATACAACACCAGCAAAGACCATTTTCCTGACATCAGGAAAATGGTCTTCAGTTATTAATGTTAACTTTTATACCCAAAATCCGGTATCTTACTCCATCTGTCCTTAAAATAATGAGCTGCCAGTTTTGGTTTTCTATCCCTGGTAAATATCCCTTTTTTATTACCCTGTACCCTGACAATTCCCTGACTTGTGGCAAAATCTGCAAAGTTCCATACCTGCTCTCCCACAAAGAAAGGGCATTCATCTATAATTGCATGATTCATCTTGTAATATTCCAGCTGATATTCTTCTGTGAACATAACCGGAACGGTGTCATGCAGCCCGCTGATGGTATCCGCTCCATATTCCGTATACATTACCGGTTTCTTACAGCTTTCCCATTCTGCCAGCTCTTTGCGAAGCCCTTTGACAGCTTCCTCAAGCTCTCCGCCGCCAATATACCAGCCATAATATCGGTTCAGGCAAATTACATCAGCCAGTTCGTAAGCCACATTTGTCTTGACGCCATCCCCGACTTCACTGACAAGCGTACAGGGGCGTCTTTCAGGATCCAGGTTCCTTGCCAGATCCATCAGCGGTTTAAAGTAATCTCTGGCGCCGGGACCTGACATATCTGCTTCATTGGCAATCGACCACATCACAACGCAGGCATGGTTTTTATCCCGTTTGATCAAATCCCCTATCACTTCTTTATGATGTTCAAATGTCTTAATCCCCTTTTCAGCATCATAGGTAGGCACAGACATTCCTCCAAAGTTAGCGCCGCCTCCAAACCGAAAATTAATTCCCACTCCCGGTGTTTCATCGATTACCACAATACCCTCTTCGTCGCACAGACGCATCATTTCTTCACTGTAAGGATAATGACTGGTGCGGAAGGAATTAGCCCCCTGCCATTTCATTAAGGATATATCCTTTGCATTCATGGCAAGATTCATTCCTCTTCCATTTGGAAAGGTATCTTCATGCTTGCCATATCCCTTGAAATAGAAAGGTTTTCCATTAATTAAGAATTGTGTTCCCTGTACTTTCACCGTTCTTATACCATAAGGAAGAGTATAGACATCATCTCCAAAGGTTACCTCTATCTGATAAAGATATGCATTTAATGGCTGCCATAATTGCACACCCTTAATGATCAGTTCACCGTCTTGTCCTTCTGCAGCGGCAATACATTTACCGCTTCTGTCATATACTTTTATACCTGTTTTTCCCTTGCCTGCCGTATCCACATGGTAGAAAATTCTGGCATCTGTTCCTGACACTTCGCTGGTTAACGCAATATCTGCAATATAGTCCTTAGGTGTAGTATATATCTTAACTGATCTGGTAATTCCCGCATAGTTAAAAAAGTCAAACAAGGGATAGTTTCTTGGTTTCTTACCTTCCAGGCCATCTCTATTATAGGGAACACCAACCGGCAATGTAGTATAGTCAATTCTGTTATCCACCGCCACGGTAAGCAGATTATCCCCTTCCAGACAACGATCTGTAATATCCGCCTCAAACGGCAGGAATCCGCCTTTATGTTCACAAATCAATTGGCCGTTCAAATATACTTTGGCGATATGTGTCACTGCCGCAAACCGGATAATTATTCTCTGGTCCTTAAACATACCGGGCAATGAAAAAGTCTTTTGATAAAAAGCCCAGCCGCAAAATTCTTTAAAATCATGATCCTCCTTCATATCGTTATACGAAGAAGGTACAGGCATTTTCATTGGATTCTTAAGCTTTTCACAATACCATTCTTCCAAAAAGCCCTGCCCGTCATCCAACATAAAATCCCAATCTCCTCCCAGATCACACAGTGCCCGGGAAACTGTCATAATTGGATATAACATACTAATCTCCTCCTCTATCCCTTCACCCCGCCTAACGTTATTCCCTTTACAAAACTGTTCTGTATAAATGGATAAACAACAATAATCGGTAATATTCCGATAACAGCCACAGCCATTTGGACAGATACAGAAGGAATTGTTGATAATCCCACACTTGCATTGGTATTACTTGATCCGCTCTGGGTCAGAAATTGAATGTTCTGAATCATGCGGTTCAGAAGATTTTGGACGGAATACAAATCTGTTCTTGTGGTCAGATAAATATAACCATTTTGCCAATCATTCCAATAAGCAATTCCGGCAAAAAGACCAATCGTGGCCACAACAGGTTTTGCAAGAGGAAGGGCTACCAGATAAAAAGTTTTAAATTCTTTTGCTCCATCAATATACGCTGCCTCCAGAATCTCAGTGGGTACACCTGTTACAAAATACGATTTCATTAACAGAACATTAAAGCCATTCATTAATAAACCAGGGATCAAAAGAGCCATAAAAGTATTTTTCAGGTCAAATACCCTGGTATAATTTATGTAGGTAGGAACAAGACCGCCGTTAAACAGCATGGTGAAGAACACCATAAATGTCAGAATGGTTTTTCCCGGCAGATCCTTTTTCGACAAAGCATATGCCAATAATGTTGTTAGGATTAATGAACTGCAGGTTCCAATAACTGTTAAAGCAACTGAAATGCCATAGGCACTGATTATGGAATTTCCTGACTGAAACACATATTCGTAAGCATAAAAGCTTATTTTTTCAGGCAGAAACGAGTATCCATTCCTGATCAACGTATCATTATCTGTAAAAGAGGATATCAACAATAAAAGCATGGGTATGATGGCACAAGCCGATAACACAAACATGATTCCATTACAGATTATCTGAAACATTTTATTATTACGTGACATGTGTTTACTATTTCTTAATCGCACGCTTAGTCACCTCCTTAAAATAATGCACTGTCCCGATCTATCTTGCGGACAAATAAATTTGCAGACAGAACAAGAACAAACCCAACAAGTGATTGATAGAAACCGGCTGCTGCCGACATGGTAATGTCACCCAACTCCAAAAGCCCTCTGTATACATAGGTATCTATAGTGTTCGTAACAGAATACAAAGCACCTGAATTCCGGGGCACTTGATAAAACAACCCAAAATCAGAATAAAAAATACGGCCCACAGACATCAGTACAAGCATAATAATAGTAGGCTTTAATAAGGGGATTGTAATCCTGGTAATCTGCTGCCATTTTGTCGCCCCATCAATAGCCGCCGCTTCATAATAACCTTTGTCAAAGCCAACGATAGTCGAAAGATAAATGATGCAGCTATATCCCACTGATTTCCATATATTCACGATTACCAGAATAAAGGGCCAATATTTCTTTTCTGTATACCAGGAAATAAACTCCTGTCCCAGCGGTTTTAGTATTGCATTATTGATAAAACCATTTTCTGTTGATAAAAAAGCGTACACAAGATAACTTATGATAACTGCTGATATTAAGTGCGGTAACAAAATTGCTGATTGATAAAATTTCTTGGCCTTTGAAGTGATTTCAGAGAGAATAATCGCAACAGCAATTGCACAAAATGTGTTTATTACAATAAAAGTCAAATTGTAGCATATGGTATTTCTGGTAATAATAAACGCATCCTGGGTGGCAAACAAATATTTGAAATTTGATAATCCGGCCCATGGTGATCCCCAGATGCCGCCCTTAACATTATAATTCTTAAATGCAAGTACAAGTCCGGGTAAAGGCATATAGTTATTTATAAATAAATAGACCAGACCAGGAAGGGCCATAACATAGATTGGTATAAACCTTTTCAATGATTTCATTTTTTTACTTTTTACTTGAGCTGCTGTTAAGCCAAGAGCTCCTGTAGTTTCAGCCATAGTGATACCCCCTTATTCGCTGATCTTATTTGACACTTCCCACTCCTCCAATGCTGTCTGCTTTGCATCCATATACTTTTGCAAGCCGGCAACCTCTAATTTATTTATCATTTCAGGTATACCGATTTCAGGATTCGTGAAACCATAGATTAATTGGTATATATATTCGTCATAAACATTTTTCAGCGCCGAATACTCACTTGTTACAGAACTGTTATCAAATGTAAAGCCCAATGCCTTCGTCACATTTGCTTCATTATTAAACTTCTCCATTTTATCCCAAATGGCAAGATCATTACCTTCCCAGATTTCTGCAATAAACTGATTGGGCATCTCCCAGTTTACATTGTTATACCATTCTGTGCTCTGCGCATCCACACCATCTGCAAATGTTATATGTCCATCCTC